>Ga0114997_10000017_pt1 | contig 117650 bp, 115 predicted proteins | sample ArcticOcean_MG_C_2_FD_87045 | JGI IMG/M metagenome (GOLD analysis project Ga0114997, IMG submission 87045) | Marine microbial communities from western Arctic Ocean - ArcticOcean_MG_CB4_136 | ecosystem: Environmental > Aquatic > Marine > Oceanic | place: Arctic Ocean: Canada Basin | collected... | reverse complement strand
TGAACTTTCTCGCGTCGGTGCGTTCTCGACTCCCACTTCGCACGCTGCTTGTCCTTGGGATCGGTCTCGGGCTGATCGCTGCAATCGTGATTGGTGGATCCATAGACGGGGCCGCCTTCCGTGCCGCCGCATCGAATGCGCGCAACGACCCAGCTGGCCTGCTTCTCGCCATCGCCGCCTTCGCAACCGCGTTTGTGTTGCGGTCGATCGCGTGGCGCCGGGTGCTTCCTGAGCTGTCATTGGGCCAGTCACTCGCTGCTATTCACGTTGCGCTTGGAGCAAACCACATCTTGCCGTTCCGCCTCGGCGAGCCAACCCGAGTCCTAAGCGCCGTGCGCCGCGACGCTGTCGGCATCGAGGCAGCAACCGCCTCAACCGTCACGCTGCGAGCCGCAGACATGTTGTCAGTTGTTGCGCTCGGTCTGATCGTTGGCCCGGCTGCATTCTTCAATTTGCTGGGCGTGTTTGGTTGGATCTGTGTTGCCATCATGGCGGCCGTAGCCATTGCGGCATGGCGTTGGCTCGCCAGTCTGGCCAGTCGACGATCCGACATCGTCATGCCCGATGCCCTTGCGCTCGCAATGTCAGCGTCGGCATGGCTGCTCGAAGCCGTGCTGGTCTGGCAGACGGCTCAGTGGGCTGGTATCGACGCATCGTGGTCCGCTGCTGTTCTTGTGACCACCGTTGCGGTGGCAGCCCAGATCGCTGCATTCGCTCCCGGTGGCTTCGGGACGTACGAGGCTGCTGCAGTCGCTGCATGGGTCACCGTGGGTCATGATCCTGCTGACGCGCTCGTAGCCGCACTTGCTGCTCACGCACTAAAGACGGCCTACTCATTCGTCACTGGTGCCGTTGCAGTCTTCGTGCCGGGTCCGTCACTACTGGGCCGGTTCCGGCTAGCCAACGTTGGACGGGCTACTCCCCCAGAGCCGATCAACGCCGCCGCCCCAGTAGTGCTGTTTATGCCGGCCTTCAACGAAGAAGAGGCAGTCGGTGCGTGCATCGAACGAGCGCCAAGCCATGTGTTTGACCATGAGGTGCAGGTGCTGATTGTCGACGACGGCTCCACCGATGGCACCGCCGATGTTGCCCGAGCTGCCGGTGCTGAGGTTCTCGAACTAGGACATAACCAGGGACTGGGCGCTGCCGTTCGCGCTGGTTTCCAAGCAGGCGTTGAGCGAAACGCAGCGGTCGTTGTCTTTTGCGATGCCGATGGCGAGTACCCGCCTGAAGAACTCGCCAACCTCGTTAAGCCAATTCTCACGGGTCAGGCTGACTATGTGGGCGGCAGCCGTTTCCTTGGCCGAATCGACCACATGCGCCCGCACCGCCGATTCGGCAACATCGTCTTAACCAAGACGCTGTCTGTGATCGCACGTCGCAAAATCACTGATGGCCAAACCGGCTATCGAGCGTTCTCACTCGATGCAGCTCGGTCCGCTGAGATCATCCACGACTTCAACTACGCCCAGGTACTCACCCTCGATCTATTAGCCAAGGGCTACAGGTACGAAGAAGTGCCAATCAGCTATCACTTCCGCAAAACCGGCGAGTCCTTCGTCAAACTCGGCAACTACTTACGCAACGTCGTACCTGCGGTCTACCGCGAACTCAACGCCGCCTAGCCAATGGGCGACGCCATAAACCTAGAGCCGCTGAGCGTCGACCATCTCGACGACGCTGTCCGTCCGTCACTCGATGCCAGCTGGCCCCACACGCGGGCCGATTGGCTCTTTGCATTCGAGCTAGGTAAGGGATTTGCAGCGATCAACAACGGTCAGGTCGTCGGCACGATGCTGTGGTGGCCCCTATTCCCTCTTCTTGCTTGCAAGGCACAATCGTGCACTGTGACCAACCAGCAGCCTTGCAAGTGCAAAGGGTCGACTTGTCCTATGGCGGCCCCACAATCGTTCACAACTTGTCGACCCAGATCGCCGCCGGCGAAATTACGGTGATCGTCGGAGCGAACGGCTGTGGGAAGTCGACGTTGCTGCGAGCGCTTGCCCGGCTGATGAAACCGACTAGTGGCTCGACCTTACTCGATGGCAAGGAACTCCACTTTCTTCCCACCCGGCAAGTCGCAACTCGACTTGGGTTGCTTCCCCAAGAGCCGACCGCCCCCGATGGTGTCCTTGTGTGAGACCTCGTGCGACGCGGTCGTTATCCCCACCATCGGCTCTTTGATCAATGGTCAGCTTCCGACGAGGCCTCGGTTCAGAACGCCCTTGAACTGACGCGCATGACCGACCTGGCCGACCGATCAGTCGACGAGTTGTCAGGTGGTCAACGACAGCGTGCATGGATCGCGATGGCTTTGGCCTAAGACACTCCGCTCATGCTGCTCGACGAGCCAACGACCTATCTAGATATCGCCCATCAGGTCGAGGTGCTGGACCTGCTTCAAGATCTGAATCGCAGAGATGAGAGAATCATCGTAATGATGTTGCATGATCTGAACCAGGCATACCGCTACGCATCTCATCTCATTGCGATGAAACACGGTCAGGTTGTCGCCGAGGGTCCCCCATCGCAGATAGTTACCCCAGGTCACATCGAGATGGTGTTCGGGTTACCCGGTGTTGTAATTGAAGATCCTGTGACCGGAACACCGCTTTGCGTCCCGAACAGAGCCATCCCAAACTAAAGGTTCCCTAACGAGGCCTGTCAGAGAACCACCCATAGTAATTCAACATTTCGTGACTTAATGGTAAAAGGTCACATTGGATTTTATGTTAGGTGACCCTTACGATGGTCTTTGTTCACACCCCTGGAGGAAATTAAGAATGACTCAACCACTCAAAGTCCTGGCAGCACTTCTGTGCTCGTTAGCCATGTTTGCAACCGCCTGCGGAAGCGGCGACGACGGCGCTGCTGTCCGCGAGCTTGGCAGTGACGGTAATTCCACCTCGGCATCTGCCGGCTCAGGGTCCGCGTCAGGTTCAAGCTCTGGCTCATCATCTGGCGTAAGTTCCTCAGAGCCCGCTGCGAATACCCCAGGCGATGGCGGTTACGAGTACGCATCGAACGTTGACAGCCACCGTCTGGTTGTTGCCGATATCTGCGAAATCGCCGATGCGCTCGACGCCGGCGAATGGGACACCGTCGAAGCCCTCTACCGAGACGGAAAAAACTCCGTAAAGAGTGACGATTCAATTCGCACGATTGGCGGATTCGCAGCACGCAACGACCGCTCCCACGGTCTGACCGAGTTCTACGGCACACCAGCGCCACTCGACGAATTCATCACTTCCGCCATTAACGGCACAGGTGCCTTCGCCGGCGAGTCCAATGACGTTCGGGCGCAAGGTGTCGAAAAGGGCATCCAGAACCAGACCATGGTTGCCTGGACTATCCACGAGCTCAACAGCGCACTGTCAAAGGCTGCCGATGGCAACTTCGACATCGCCTCGGGCGCAGTCCACAACTGGGACGAAGGCTGGGCCTTCTTCCACGGTTCAGAACCTGGCTGTGCGCCCTATGCAACGGGCAACAAACGAGCTAGCAACTTTGGCACCACCGGCAACGGGGACACCGCACTAGCCAATGAGGCCATCCTTGCCGCAATGATTGAGGGCCGCGACGCACTCGTAGCCGAAGACATGGCCGGTGCAGAAGCCGCTGCAGCAGACGTTGTACGCAACGTGGCAATCACCTACAGCCAAGCCACTATTCGATACGCGCACCTGATCGCCGGCGACCTAGCCGACGGCGATGAAGCCAAAGCACGCGTCCACCAAGCCGAGGGTTACGCGTTCTGGCGAGTCATGGAAGCCGTGCTCGTTGGTGCGGGCGCCGACAGCGACACCATCGACAGCATTCTCGGTCTTGAGGACGAGCCAGGTGCCAACGGTAGCTCCGCTGAAATCCGCGAAGCACTTGCTCCTGCCTGGGAGACATTAGGTATCAGCACCAGCGACATTGGCATGCTCGAAAGCGAAGAAAATTAAGAATGACTCAACTTCAAAGCCAACGTCGAAGGGGCCAAAGCATTAGTCGACCTGCTTGAGCCTGCAATCGTCGAAGCCGATCCTGCGCTCATTGTCGAGATCCACGAACTGTTAGCAGAGTTGGATGGCCACCTCGGTGACCTTGGTTCATTCGAGTCAGGGTTCGTGAACTACAACGAGGTCACCGAGGAAAAAGAGTGACTTTGCAGCGACCGTCGGCGAGCTAGCCGAATTGTTGTCACAGCTCAACGGCCTACTCGAGCTCGAGTAGGCCACAAAAACCGAGAGACAACTGCCACAACGACGTGGCCAATCGTGGGGTTGCTGCAGCACATTTTCTGCAGCGACCCCACTTACTGTTGCATCCAAAGGCCCTTAATTGTGAGTGAGCTATCACGGCGGTGCTTCGTTGGAATGCCAGGCGTTGGAGTTGCTGTTACCGCCGCTGCAAGCGTCGGCGGCATGCAGATGGCCGACGCACCGACATCTCGGGGAAGACGCCAGGACCAACGGACACGACCGTTGTTGGATACGGCGACACGCCTTTCGATGACAGTTTTGGGCTAAGCCTCGATATGCCGACTGAACTGCAAGCAATGGTCAAGTTCTCCAACGATTAGTTGGTAACGCCATAGCACAACAACGGCGACCTCTCCCTGGCGATCAATGCCGACTCCGGCGACGCAGCAATTCATGCGCTGCCATAGGAACTACGGGAAACACGCGGCAAATTCGTGCCTCCTGGACACGACAGGGTTTTGATCACATCGCCCCTACCGTCGCCCCTGGTGAAGCACCCGTGCGGAACCTGCTCGGGTTTGAGGACGGCACCCCTCACGTCGATGGCAGCGACACCAGTGCCATGGAAGCCAACGTCTGGGTTGGCGCCAACAGCGGACAGCCAGACTGGGCAGTTAGCGGCACCTATCAAGCTATTCGTACTATCCGAATGACCGCCGAGTTCTGGGACCGCACCCGTCTGAACGAGCAGGAATCAATGATCAGGGGTCATCGAGCAGCCGGGGCGCCACTCGGCATTCAATACGAGACAGATACGCCTGATCTGAGTGCAAACCCCGATAGTCATATCGCTCGAGCGAATCCAAGAACCTCCGCTATGACAGGTCGCCTGTTACTTCACCGAGGGTTCAACTACGCCAACGGATTCGACCAGAATGACCAGCTCAACAAGGGCTTGTTGCTCCTGTGTTACCAGCGCTGCTTCGAGGACGGTTTCATTGCCACACAGCATCGCCCCGATGGTGAAGTCCTTGAGGAATACTCCCGACCTGTCGGGGGTGGTTTCTTCTTCGTGCCATCTGCACCGACCCGGGGCGAGATCCTCAGCGAACCACTGGACGCCTAGTCACCGCTCGACGACAACCAACCCTCAGGCGATATCGCTACGACGATTGCGATTTGTGTCGCGCACCGCCTCGAGCACTCCGAGCGACGATCCGGCAGAGTCGGCAAAGGCGCAGAGCGCGGCGACGTCTTTCGGCAGGCACTTCCCACCGAAACCCAGATCATGAGGAAGTGCATGACTATGGGCTCGGCCAATCCGAGGATCAGCGAGCCACGCTTCTCGTACGGCGTACCAATCAAGGTCGAGCTTTCGGCTGAGTTCGTAGAACTCAGCCACCAGGCCGACTTTGGTCGCCAAGAAGGAGTTCTCCATGTATTTCACGAGCTCGGCTTCAGCGTTGGAGCACTGATAGACGCGCTCAGGAGCATCATCGCACCGCATCGCGAAATCGACGATCTGGCGGCGAGCGTCGGGTTCACCACCAACGACCAGGAACTTCTCGAGGTCATAACCCTCACTGAAGTTCGTTTCGCCAACGTACTCAGGAGAGAAACAAATCTGTTTTCGGTAACGCTCAGACAGAAGATCACAGGTTCCAGGCGGAACCGTGGAACGAACCCAGACAAGATCCACCGGTAGCGACGCAACAGCCTTCTCTACGATGGTCGTGTCACATTCACCGTTCGGCAACGATGGCGTAGGAACACACACAATCGCAAGATCACAGTGCGCAAGCTCGCTTGATGGGTAACGGACTTCCCACGCCACGTCGTAGGCCACGACATCAAAAGTCGATTCAACACGATGCTGAATGTTCTGACCGACGTGCCCCAGACCGATTATTCCGACTGACGGCTTACTGTTCTCCGAGCGATTCACCTTGCAAGCCTACAAATGTTAAGGTTACTTTACAAAGGGTTACTGCTATCCTTTCGGACATGAGCTACGACTCCACAGAGCATCACCCTGCATTCGAGGAGTACACCGAGACGATCTACGAACTCGCTGAAGACGAAATCGTCGTTATTCAAGCGCGAATTGCAGAACGACTCGAGGTATCTCGCCCCGCCGTTTCCGAGATGATCCGCCGCATGGACGGCGAAGGCCTTGTCAATGTCGCCAAGTCCGGAGAAATCACGCTCACCACAAGCGGCGCTGTTTTGGCAACTACGATTGTTCGGCGCCACCGCTTGGCCGAGCGTTTCCTGACCGACATCCTCGGCCTGAACTGGACCGCCGCCCATCACGAAGCCGGACGGTGGGAGCACGTCATCTCCCCCATGGTTGAGACAGCAATGCTCCGCGTCCTTGAAGACCCGACCACCTGCCCCCACGGCAACCCCATTCCTGGCAGTGGCTACACCGAACCCGCAGACAGCGTTGTCCTCGCCACGATCAAAGCCGGTAACGACTTCGAAGTTCTGCGCATTCCCGAGGAACTCGAGTTCCAACCAGGCCAGCTTGAATTCCTTGAGGCTTCAGGCCTAATGCCAGGCAGAATCGGCACGATGCTCTCAATCGCACCCGATGGCACGGCAACCGTCAGTGTCGACGGCACACCGATCGGCGTCGGGACTGGCACCGTCAATCGCATCGTGGTGACCGCCGCGTCGTGACCGGCGCCCTTGACGCACTAAGCGTCGATATCACCCACCTTGAACATGCATATGGCGAGACCGCCGTACTGCATGACGTCAACTTGCACATTGCTTCGGGGTCCTCAGTCGCCCTCCTTGGCGCGAGCGGTTGCGGAAAGACGACGCTACTCCGAATTATCGCCGGTCTCGAACGAGCGATCCGCGGCTCGGTCCGCATCGGCGACGTCTTGGCGTCGGACGGATCGACCTGGATGCCCCCAGAGCGCCGCAAGGTGGGCATGGTCTTCCAAGACTGGGCACTATTTCCACACCTGAGCGTTGCCGCTAACGTCGGTTACGGACTTCCACGAGCCGAGCGCAAGGGAACCCGAGTCGGCCGAGCCCTCGAATTGGTCGACCTCGCTGACCTTGGCGACCGTATGCCTGCGACCCTGTCTGGCGGCCAACAACAACGCGTGGCGCTCGCTCGAGCGCTTGCCCCCGAACCAGCGGTTCTACTGCTCGACGAGCCGTTCTCAAATCTTGACAGCTCACTTCGGGTCGAGGTCCGCACCGAGGTCCATCGACTCCTGCACGAATTGCAGATCACCTCCGTCTTCGTGACCCACGATCAGGAAGAGGCCTTCGTACTCGGTGACGAAGTTGCCGTGATGCGCGACGGTCGAATCGTGCAGTTCGACACCCCGCAAGACCTATACACAAATCCCGTCGACCGCCACGTCGCCGAGTTCGTTGGCTCTGGTTCGATCATTACCACCTCGGCAGTTGACGGCATCGCCGACTCCCCTTGCGGACCCGTGCCTGTCAGCATCTCCCACGGTGCCGTCGATGTGCTCTTCCGGCCCGAGCAACTCGAGCTCAGCGACGGCGACGACGCTGTGGTCGATCTCGTCGAGTACTACGGCCACGACACGATGGTTTTCGTGCGGAACGACTTTGGAACCATGCGAGTGCGGTGCACCCCCGACATCGCAGTGACACGAGGGCAGCGAGTAGGTCTACGCTTCCTCGGCAACCAGGCGCAGGCGTTCCCCGTTTGACGTTCCCTTGACGGCCTCGTGTTGAACGCAAGGTTGCTGATCTGCGCCCGATTGCTCCAGTGTCGCCTTAAGCGTGCTGCGCGGGGCAAAGACGCCCAACGGCGACTCCTTGGACAGGCGCCGAGATAGTGAGGAGATTCCTGGTGTCGCTGCGTGGCGACCTAGGGGTAAGTGCGCACAGTTAGTGCAGTACGGAGGCGGACGGCTATGCCATCTTCTCCGCTCAACCATCGTAGCTGGCACGAGGTGACCCGGCCGCTGAGACCAACCATGGCCCCGGATCTCATCTGCACCCGCTACACCGGCATCGACGGCGCCCGAACCTGGTGCGGCCACGGCATCTTCAAGCACAACCTCATCAAAATCGCAGCCCTCACCGAGACAACCTGACCGCACAGCCCTGATCCGAACCCGCCGCCCCAAACCGATCGGTCAAACAACCGCTTCGACGTCTCGACGATCCAGTGGAACTACTTCTTCAGGTCGAAGTAGCTAGCGCTTGCCCCGAACCAGCGCCAGAGTCCTGGGTGCAGGCGCAATGGGGTCCGGCGACCGACCATTCTCTATGGTGGCGCCATGGACTCACTCACTGTTGCCAGGAGCATGCGAGGGTCGATGGGTATGCTCGCCATGGAATGGCTTATGGCGCCGTCGACGAACGAAAAGGCCCAGGCGGCGGGGATGCCTAGCGAGACCTTGGCCGCGTATGCCGTAGGTCGGCTCGGTGTTCTGGGCGAATGTCCGCCAGACAACGTGGTAGCAGCGGCGTTCTTCTGGGAACCCAGCTACCTGCGAAGCATGGTCGAACGAGGTCGCGCTAGCATGGCGCCCAACGTCGGCGCCGCGATCTATACCGATATCTGCCAGCAATGGGGCGAGGACCGTCTTGGTGACTTCGACGGCACGTTGCGGCTTGGCGAATTGGCAGAGAAGGTTGTCATGGCAGCACACCCACATGGAGCGGCGACGTTTGTGGGTTGGCGCGATCAACCATTGCCTCCACCGGGTCCTGGTCGCACCTTCCAACTCTGCCAGACGATGCGAGAACTGCGATTTGGGCGTCACGGTGTGGCCGTTCAATCGCTCGGCATGAGCCCACTCGAAGCGATTCTCAGCGGTCCGACCGGCGAGTGGAACGCCGAGTTCTTCGGTTGGGCCAAGCCGTATCCCGACGTGAGTGGATTGGGCGATGCACGCGAACAGATCGAAGCAATGACCGATCGTCTTCATGCTCCTGACTTCGAGTCGCTAACCGACAACGAGCGCGCCGAGTTGCGTGACCTGGCTAAGGCGGCCAGAGTGCATGCCGCTGGCAAGGGTAAACCCGCAGACCCAGCAGAAATGGTTAGGTGATGGACATCGACGTTGCTTCAGTAGACGAGGCGCTGCGGACCACTCGGGTCGTTCGGCGCCGACTGGATCTTGATCGGCTTGTTGATGAGCAGATCTTGCTCGATTGCATCGACATTGCTGAACAGGCGCCAACGGGTGGAAACCAAAGCAGCCGACGCTGGATCATTGTGCGCGACCAGCGTCTTAAGGATCGACTCGCCGAGTTGTACATGGAAGCTGCTGGGCAATGGATGATTGCTTCGGCCGACAAGCTTGACGGCACCGGCCATGCGCAAGAACAGATCATGAAGTCGGCGGCCTATCTTGCAAATCATTTAGCCGAGGTGCCGGCGATCGTGATCCCAACGATCATTGGCGTGCACGACGGAAGCGGACGCCCCGGACTATTTGACTCGATCATCCAGTCGGTCTGGAGCTTCTCTGTTGCCCTGCGAGCGAGGGGCCTTGGTTCAGCGTGGACTACGGCAAACCTGAGCCGACAGGACGACATTGCCGAACTGCTCGGTATCCCCGATGGCATGACCCAGATCGCCATGATCCCGGTCGGCTGGACCAAAGGAACTGGCTTCCGACTCGCACCGAGATACCCGGCCCGCGAGATCACCTATTTCGATGGTTTCGCGAGAACCTGGGAATCAGGACCCAGCGATCCGCCGAAGCACTCTGATGGACCCGGCGCTATTGTCGAAGTCGACATCAAGGCCAAACCGAAAGATGTCTGGCCTTACATCTCAGACATCACGTTCCCGCCGCGTTTCAGCGACGAAGCCACCGAAGCTCGCTGGGCCGACGACGTCACCGAGCCAGCGGTTGGCGCTCGGTTCATTGGGGCGAACTCGAATTCGTACATCGGCGACTGGGAACTCGACTGCTTCATCGACAGGTGCGAGGTCAACAAGGAATTCGGATGGGTTACATCAGACGCTGACAATCCAGGCGCTCGCTGGCGCTTCGAATCGATCGGCATTGCTGGTGCAACCAGGCTCAGGTTCTCTGTTGTCCTTGGCCCCGGACCGTCGGGCCTGACTCAGGCCATTGCCGGGCGACCCGACAAAGAAGATCGTATCCTTGCTGGCCGTATCGGCGAGCTGCGAGCGAACATGACAAAGGTCAGCGAAGCCGTACGAGATGCTGTCGAAGCCGATGTGGCAGTGCAGGCAGATGACCGCGACCCGTCGGCGGTGCCGCCTCCGCTTGGCGGCTCGGCCTAGGTCGTTTTGGGCCGCGTTCACTAGTGTTCGGGCGCCTACGCCAACTCAACACCACGAGCTTTCTCCATCTTCACGAGCTAACGCCTATGGCTAGTTTCCCAGTGGAGAGCGCCAGCTCGACATATCCCGGGGTCGGGGGCGGGCCTAAACACTGTTTGCAGGGTCGGAGCTAAGAATCTGATCTTCCCTCGTCGGCAATGACGGCAAGGGCCTAACTCGTTTCGGTTCCTCACCCAAATACGGAGATGCTGGACCAGGTGGCTCCCGGTAATGAAACAGGACAAGCTTGAATGCCAACGCGCCATCTTTAACACCGATTCAAGCAAGAATGGCCAGTCGCATTCGGGCCACCGGGATCGGCTAGGCGTTGATCTCTGCTTGGACTTCGTCAGCTAGCGAGTCGATCGCCCTTCGAAGTCGTTCGCCACGGTCGCCAAGTCGTTCAACGTGAGCAAGCACTGTTGCAAAACCCATCAGTGACAGTTCGTCTATTCACGCCGCTACCTCCGGCTTGAGTACAATCTCCCACATGATATCGAAAAAGATATCAGTGAGGTGTGGCAGCGAACATCGACGGCGTCACAGAATGCGCCATCGCCAGCCAGCGCAGCTCCTAGCCGAGCATTGCGTCAACTGCGGTGTACGCCGATTCGCACGCACCGTGGACGGCGATGGTCTTGCCGTTCGGGTTCATTGCTTCGCCGGCGAAGTACAGCCGGCCAGCAACCGGCTCTGCGAGCCTTTCGGCGTTGGCTTTGCGCTGCGAGTATGACCCATGGATGTAGGGCTCTCGACTCCAGTCCTGAACAATGTGTTTGACGTAATGCTCCGAGGCCTGGCCATCGAAGATCTCATCGAGCTCTCGCAGCACGTACGCAAAGATCTCGTCGTCGGAGCCGCAGGCAAGGTAGCGCTCGGCCTTGGAGCCCTGGCTAAAGAATCCGAGTACGTGCTGCTTGCTCTGCTTGCCAAAGGCCGCGTTGTAGTAGCTGCAGTTGTCGAGCGCGTTGCCGCGGAAGAGGTTTCCGACGTTCAGCACATCGGGGTAGAAGCATTTCGAGAACTCGATGAAGACTTTGAGGCCACCCGGGACTTCCTCCTTCTGTATCTCTGCACGCTTGCCTTCGGGGAGAGGAGGATCGAAGCGAATCACCTCACGCTGAAGCATCGCGATCGGAACGGTGAGCAGCACTTTGTCGCCCCGATGGCGCTCCCCCGCATTCGTGGTGAGCACCACCGAGTCGGTTCCGTATTCGATTGTCGCCACCGGCGAATCGAAATGAGTTCTCGCGAGTAGCTCCGGCGTGACAAGTTTGTCGAGCGCATCGAACCAGGTCGAGTCGGTGAACTTGAGGTCCATCGGCACCGGCAGGAATCGCACCCAGTTCCGCTCCCGCAGCTTCCCGTCTTTCCACTGGGAAATGGTCTTGGTCTTGTCGGGGAAGGTCGGAAAGTCCGGGTCAGCACCTTGCAGCAACAGTTTGAATATTGCTGGTTTGGCCTTGATCCACTTGTGAATCCACTCGGCTCCGAGGTCAATGGGAAAGTCGGCAAAGTCATCGACCCTGCGAACTCGGCCACCGTGAGTGGAGCTTGCCTCGAGGATCTCGAAGTCGACTCCGCTCTTTGCGAGTAAGTGACCCGCGGTGATGCCCGCGGCGCCTGCACCTATGACCAGAATCTTCACTGTCGGAATTCTCTGGAATCCAGCTTCTCGAAGAAGCGTTCAAGGATCTGTCGTTGGCGTTCGATGGGCCAGCAGGTTAGGTCGACACTTGTGTCGCCGCCAATCCCATCGATAAAGTCCAAGATCAGCTCGGCGTCTAACATGGCCACGGCGTGAGACCGTGTGCCTCGTGTGGCCACACTTCACGAGCATTTATGTGTTCAATTCCTCCAAGTTCGATCGTCACGTTTCTTCACCGCTGGTTGCGTGGTCTGGCCCGAACCGCTCGGTAATGAACGTCTCGATCTCCCCGTCAGGGACTGCTCTGGTTGAGTTGTTACGGCGAACAAACAGTTTCTCAGAGTCTGGCTGACGTTTAATGGCGTGACAAGTTGCCTCTGGTTAAAGGGCAGCATTGGCAGTTTCGGTGGTCGGTCTTTATGTGTGGTTCACTCTGGTAGCACTCGGCTCAAAATGTTGGTCGCTGTTGGCGTCGCCTTTCCGACTGGTTGCCGCAGTTTTGGCGGTGAGGTGCGTGTCGATCGTCGTCATGTCCTGATCGTCTCGCAGTTCGGTGCGATTGTCGTCATTCTGGGGCCGATCGAACGTCGACCCCACGAACGCTCGCTGAGCACGGTGGTCGACATGTCAGCGTCGGATCGGCTGCAGTTTTCGGTAGGTGGCAACCCGCCACAACCATTCGAATGCTCCGAACCGGAACCTGTTCAGCCATGGCTCGGACCAGCTGAGTTGGAGGACCCAGACCGCCACGATGAATATGACGATCTGAGTTCGGCTGAGCGTATCGAAGCTGAAGAGTCCGTCGAGCACCAGCAGCCCGATGATGGTCTGGGTGAGGTAGTTGGTGAGCGCCATCCGCCCAACCGCTCGGAACCGCTCGTGCAATCGGGTTGTGGATCGCTGGTTCCACAGGGTAATCACAGCGATGTAGCCGAGCGCCATCGGAATCGTGGCCACGATGTTGGGCACGGCCCCGATCAAGGAGACGTCGCCACTCCAGTCATTGGTCATGTGGATAACCACGCCCAGGACCGAGAGCGGAAGCCCGACACCGAAACCGATCCCGGCCATGCAGCGGTAAAACGCCGCCGGCTTCAGGCCCTGGATGATCTCGGCCCGGAACAAACCGACGCCGATGAGCATGGCGCCGAGGGCACGGCCCCCGAAGTCGAGGACGAACGCCACGCCGACGGTGGCGCTCATCGCCACGTTCTCGTCGACCCAGTACTCGCCGAGGTCGGTGCTCGGCTCGATGGCGGCCTGGGCGATGATCATCGCCACCGCCGACACGGCGATGCAGAGTCCGCCGGTGATGAACAGGGTACGGGCTGAGCGCCTGCGCATCACAAGCAGGACCGGGGAACAGATCGCGTACAAGGTGAGCACATCGCCGAACCAGAAGGCAGTGTGGATAAGCCCGATGATCAGCAGCAGCAGGTTGCGCCACAGACTGAGCCGAACCGTCCGCCGGCCTTTCGCCTCGGCCCGATCGGCGAAGACGACGATGCCGGCGCCAAAGAGGAGCGAGAACATCGCCATCGTCTTCTGATCGATAAAGATTTCGCCGGCGACGCCGATGGTCCAGTCGAGCCAGGTGTCGGATCCGGCATAGTCAAGGTTGAAGAAGGCCGGTTGGGGGAGCCCGAACGAGATGGCATTCATCACGAGAATGCCGAGCGTTGCGAAACCGCGAATAGTGTCGAGATTAGTGATGCGTTCGGCTTGGCTGATTGGAGCGTCGGTGTCGGTCATATGATGTTGTATCCCATCCACTTGGGTTCGTAGCGCACGGTGGCCGTTGCGAGGCGGTTGAGCAGCGAGCGGCATCGTCGAGGATCAGCTCTCGATTCTTCGCTTTGAGAATGTGCTTGTCCATCGGAACTCGAAGAGCGACAGGAGAGGCTGTCAAAACTCGCCTAGCTGAATCGGTTCCGGGTAAACGGCTGTTGCTCTAGATTCGCCGGATCATGGACTCTTGGCTGCAGGTCATCAGCAGTTGTCCATCGGCACCGAAAATCTCGCCCTCGTTCATACCTCGTGCGTCGTAGACGTTCGTCGAGCGTTGGTCGAACAACATCCATTCGCCTGGGTTCGCTGGCCGATGGAACCAAGCCGCCTGGTCGATGCTCGCACCACGATGGGTATCCATGGGCACCCCATGATGGATAATCGAGTTGAGCGCCAGCGGCCCGTCTGCCAGGAACGCCATGACGATCTGACGTTCACGCTCATCGAGTAATTCACCGCCTCGCACCCGCATCCACAAACGGAGTGGATGCGGGTCACCCGGTGAACCCTCGAAGAACGTCTTGCTCGCCCATTCAATCTCCACTCGGTCATGCAGCGCGATCGGAAACGTGAATGGGAGTTGTCGCGCCGCGTGCGGGTTGTCCGAGGCCCGAGCCTGAGCGACGTCGGGCCCGACCTTCTGATGCTGTTCGCCAGCCTCGGGTTGCTTGAACGCTGCCATCATGAAGAACACCTGCGTGTCACCTTGGAATGCAGTGATCGTTCTAGTCGCGCCTCGTTTGGCGTCACGCAGCGATGTCACCCGATACTGCAGGTCCTTGCCAGGCACACCGCCGGCCAAAAAGTAGCCGTGGAATGACTGGGCCAGCATCGGCTCAGGAACGGTCTGCAAGGCCGCCGCCAGTGCCTGGCCAAGATAATGGCCGCCGTAGATCCCAAGCTTCCCGTAGGGCTCGGATCGCCCGATGAACAACTCGGGATCGTCGGTCGGCTCGGCCGTCATGAACTCGATGAGAGACAGATCCGGATAGCTCGTTGCGTCCGCATTGTTGGTCGTGTCATTCGTCATTGCCAACATTTGTAGTCCACGCCCGACTGACGACGAACAATCGCCAGCCGAGGTTGGCTCACAACGAGGTTCGTTCAACAAGTAAGACGGCACATGTGGATTCGTATCTGTTCTCCGGCCTCAAGGTGATCGACTGCGCAGCCGAACTGGGTGATGACGTGCGCGTGTGGCAAGAGTAGGGGGTCCGGCGTTCAGCACCAGGAAATGTTGAGGGAGAACCTTCCCTTCTCATTTGAGCCGGGGATCGATTGGCAGATTGAAAGGGAGCCGTCAATTTTTGGCGACTCCACCCCCGAGGAATGGGACCAGAAAGTGGCACGCTACGACGAGCTGGAGGCTGAATGGAACCGGATAAATGCACTCTTCCCCGAGGCGGAGCGGACCGCCATGGAAGGGGTTCCACACCCGTGCAACAGCCCAGCTCGGAGAGCGCTGATTAAGGCCGCTCTTATCGGGGCAGGTTTCGTCGCTGCGGTAGCGGCCGCTGAATACGTGCTGAAGACCGGGGAAGAAAAGGAGGCACTTAGTGATGATTGAGCGCCCTGTCTTAACTCTGAAAGAAGCCGCCGAGGCTTGCCAAGTGAACCTGAAGACAATACGCAGACGTAGAGACAAGGGCGACTTCCCAAACTGTTACAGAATCGCTGTACGCCCGTCATCTCGGTGGTTGGTCCCTGTCGAAGACCTCATTGCAGCTGGACTCACACCGGGCAAACCGACGCCGCCCGCCGAGCCGGCTCCTGAGCGCTCAGAACCGCTGTTGGCGGCCAGGGCTGGAGCACTGCCCAGTGATAACGGTTTGCTAACGAACCGAGCCAGACGACCCCGGACCAACCCGGACAGGGCTCAAAGTGTTGACCCAAAATCGCTGGTATCACACCACTAATCGACACCAGTCCGGACAGGGCCGGACAGCCCCGGACCCACGTCCTGGAATTCTTAATCCGCAGGTCTCGGGTTCGAATCCCCGGGGCGCACTTCGAAAATTTCCAGGACTGGCAACGACCTTGCAGATTGCGGGGTTTCGTCGTCTTTGGCAGAAATGGCCTCGTGATCACGACGTGGTCACATGGGTGCCCGAGGCCGAGGATGATCGGCCTCATCGTGGGTTCCCCGAGATAGAGAGCCAGAGCTCGACGATCAGCCCTTCGAGCCTCGATTGAGAGCGGCCGCTGCATCAGGATTCTGCTGGATCTTTGCCATGACGGCCCGACTTGCCTGCTCGAAGATGGAGCGGTTGCCCGCCACGAACTCCTGGGAGTCTCTCAGATTGGCAACAAGTCCATTCACCTCAGGAATCACATAGCGCGCTACCAGATCCCAGGACCGGAGCGTGTCTTCACGATTAGCCCAGTCATGGGCGAAGCCGATGACCTTGCCAAAGCCGCCAGTGACCTCGGCGACTTGGCGAATGGCCGCCACCAGCTCGTCAGGTGTCCCGACTACCGCCGATGTGGTGGTCGAAGACGTGACCGTGCCGCCGGTGATCTGCTCAAGGGCCTCGTCGGCGTCGGCATATGCAACAGCACCCGGCCGTTGCAGGGTGCCGACGATGTATTCGTTGTGCCACCGCTGCATCCCATCGCGGGCCTGACGTCGAGCGTCTTCGCGGGTCTCGGCCAGATGCCAACTCATCACGACACGCCAGCCGGCGCGGTCGACGGCCTGACCGTGTTCGGCTGCCGCCGTCTCGGCGAAACGCCACTGCGTGGGTAGTGCCTGGAGGCCATCAGTCGACATCGAACCAATCGATAACACTCCGGTGCCATGCTTGCCAGCCAGCGTCATACCCGACGGGCTAAGAATCGAGGCAGTGGCCTGAGGGATCTCCTGTTGTAGTGGCAGGATCTGCAGCCGGGCATCACGCAGGGTAAACCAATCGCTTTCGTGGGTAAACCGCTCGCCGCCCCGCAGGAGGCGATTTATGACGCCCAAGGCTTCGTCTTGGCGGTCGCGCTGCGTCATCGGATCGATGCCGAACGTGTGAGCGTCGGACGGCAGAGCGCCGGGTCCTGACCCGAAGATCAATCGACCGCGGGTGAGATGGTCAAGCTGCACCAGCCGTTGGGCGACGTTGAAGGGGTGATGATAAGGCAGAGAGATCACCCCAGTGCCAAGGCGAATCCGTTCAGTTCGCTCGGCAGCGGCCGCAATCATCAGTTCGGGCGATGCACTTGTCTCCCATCCTGACGAGTGGTGTTCACCGAACCACAACTCGTCGAACCCCAAACGATCGAGATGGGCCGCGAACTCAAGGTCGCGCTGGAACATCAGCGTCGGATGCTCCCCGATGGGATGGTGGGGTGCGAGGAAGGCACCGAACTCCAGGCGGGTCATAGGTCGAGACTAGAGCCAAGCGTGGGTATCAACCGACTACCAAGACCACCCGAACGAACCGCGACCACCAGGTAGGACGCCTCCGCACAAGATCGACGAAGGAGATCCGAACTACCATTGGGTCATGACTGATGCATATGAAGTGGTCTGGCCCCGGAGCCCGCAGGCGGTCGAACTCCAGGACCTGGCTTATCGTCCCGACTCGCTGGATGGACGCACGGTCGCGTTTCTCTGGGACTACATGTTTCGCGGCGACGAGATCTTCCCGGTGATCGCCGAAGAGCTGAAGGCCCGCTTCCCAACCATCACCATCATCAATTTCGATCAGTTCGGAACGACCCATGGCGACGGTGAGGCCGAGCTGGTAACCGCCCTCCCCCAGCTCCTGCGCGAGCGCGGCGTCGACGCCGTGGTTTCCGGGATGGCATGTTGAGGTAGTTGTACGCCCGCCGTGTTGCGGGCCTCTAATGCTGTCGAAGCTGCAGGCATCCCCTCAAGCTCACTCACGTGCGAGGGATTCCTGAACCAGGCCACCACCACCGCTGCCGGGCTGGGCCGACCCAACCTGCCCGTGGCCCTCGTGCCGGGCCATGTTGACACCCAAGAGCTGTCAGTTCTTGAGCGCAACGTGCGCGAGGTAACCGTCCCTGCCGTCATCGCAAATCTGACAGCGCTACCCGGGGAAGCCAAACGACCTGAAGAACCTGGCCGTCACGAGATTGTCGCGTCGGGTTCGTTTGAGGAAATCAACGCTCGCTTCCTGGCCGAACGGTGGAGCGACGGCCTTCCCATAGTCCCTCCTACCCAGACCGCCATCAAGGCCTTCTTGGCGCACACCATCTTCGACGCCGACAAGGTGCTCGGTGTCGTGCTGCCCGACAACCGCGAGGTGACGGTCTGGAGTATCGCTGTGAACGGCGTGATGGCAGGTTGCAGGCCGGAGTACATGCCGGTGCTCGTCGCCCTAGGCCGTTGTATGGCCGACCCGGTCTATGGAGTCGAGCACTCGGGCAACACGCCAGGGGCCGACACCCTCATCACGGTCAACGGCCCCATCGCTGCCGAGTTGGGGTTCAACTGCGAGTAAGGGGTGCTGCGCGACGGCTTCCAGGCCAACACATCGGTCGGTCGGTTCTGGCGACTGATCTTGCGCAACATCGCGGGCTTCCTGCCACACGAGACCGACAAGGCAACCTTTGGGAACACCTGGCGGGTCGCCATCGCCGAGAATGAGACCGTGCTCAAGAACATCGGCTGGCCCCCCTTCGCCGGAGCCTTCGGGTTCGAGCGGGGCGATGACGTGGTCAGCGTGTCGCGCTACACCGGTGGAGGGGTCATAACATCGGTCTATGGCCAGCAGGCCGAACACATGGTCGACTACCTAGCCGACGCCATCGTCAGCCAGACCAGTTGGGAGTTGGTCTTCACCATCGGTATCTCACGCGAGACCTACCGCCCACTCCTGCTGCTGAGTCCAATTCTTGCGGAGACGATCGCTAAATCGGGTTGGACGAAGGCCCAACTGCAGCAGGCGCTCTTCGATCGAGCCCAGATCCCAGCGAGCCGGTTCGAGGAGTACCTCGGGCACTGGACGAACCTGGTGCCCGGCCGGCGCCGGCTCATCGATTTTGTCAATCTGAAAAAAGCGGACGCCCGATTCGCCGAGTCGGAGGACCCTGAGCGTATGGTGCCGATAGTGGGCCAACCCGATCACCTTCTGATCGGCGTCGCTGGCGACCCGCTTCGGACCAACGCCTATGTATTCGCCCACAACGGCATGCTCGGCTTCCCCGTGGCCCACCGGGTTGAGCGCTGACTCAACCCACCTTCACCATGGAGACCGTGAGGATGCTGTTCGGCCGATCGAGCACTATCGACACGAGCGCTGCACGCCGTATGGGCGTCAATATTGGTAGTTACGCACGATGAAGACGACCGGGATCGAGCCGCAGAAGATGAAGCCGAATAACTAGTAGAGGAGAGTATGTGTGTATCGATGCCTGCTAGGTCAAGAGATAGAACGATGCCCGATCCCTGTGCCGCATACGTTACGGACCCGCTGTTTTGCAGTCCGGTTGCGGTGGTTAAGCTAAATTTTTCTATCGCCCCGTCAGCAAGGACCCAGCCCTAGGTATGAGCGGAACCGGTTCTTCACAAAGACAGCGTCGCGGTTAGGCATCGAACGCGGCGGGCTGTCAGCTTTCAGCTTGATCACAAACAAGCGCGGTCCTTCGCCATGTTGTTGAAGTTCTGACGCCAGCCGGGCGACATCATCGATCGTGCTCGCGATTCCTGTTGCTGCGAAACCCGCTGCGGCTGCGACCGCTGCAAGGTCGACACCCGAAGCGGTGTGGCTTGCCTGCATTCCGGTTTCGCCAAAACTTTCGTTATCAAGCACGATGATGTCAAGATTTTTAGGGCGAGCAACTGCAATGGTGGCGAGTCCTCCGAGTGCCATGAGTTGTTCGCCGTCTCCCGTGATTACCAGCAGCCGTTTCGAGGGCTGTGCCAAGGCAATACCGAGACCAACGAGTGCAGCGCCTCCCATGGCACCCCAGAGATAGTAGTTCGCATCGACGTCGCCAGCTGCGTGCACGTCATAGGTCGACGAGCCAAGTCCGCTCACGACGAGGGCGTCGCCGCGCTCTGCGAGAAGTTGGGCTACCACCTTGCGCCGATCGAGGCGATCACGGGAGTGTTCACTCACCACGTCTTCGCTCCGATCGCCCGTTGGCCGATTAGCACCGCTATCTGCTGGTCAGCCTCGAATGCCATCGTCGTTGCCTGCGCGATCGAAGCAACAATCTCGTCCTCGGCTTCGGCGCGCACCACGGTGACTCCAATAGCTTCGAGAGCCGCTGGCGTTGCCTGACCCATGGGCACTTGCCATGGATTGAACTCATCCCACTCTCCTCGCATCGTGACAAGCATGAGCAAAGGCGACCGGGTCTGCACCGGCAACGACAGCATGTTGATGCAGTTGCCTACGCCAGAGGACTGCATCAAGATCACCGACCGCATACCGCCTAGCCACGCACCGGTCGAAATGGCGACACCTTCTTCCTCTGTAGTGAGAACGGTTGTCGCTACAGACGGATCGCTGATGCACAGGTCGATCAGAGTTGCGTGTCCTGCATCAGGCACGTAGCTAACGTGTCGTACCTCAGCAGCACGAAGCGCCCGATGAGCCCTATAAGGCCACGAATCTATTACCTGGTCTCTTTCCACCTATCTAGCCTAAATCAGGACCCTCACCAAGTCCGCTTTCATGGCATGTGGGGGCGAGTCTTGTCGGCGGACACGACCTGAACCGGAGCCGAAAGCTGACAGTTTCCTGACGCCGGCGCAACCACGTCGGAGCATCCGACACAGTGCCCGATCCAGCCGAACCTCTACCCACTCAGTAGCTCGACCCTGGAGCGGTTCACCGGCGTCAACCAGTTCGACCTTGGTCGTGCTGCTCAAGCTACAACAGGATCACCGTCCAAATCAGTATTTATCAGACCTGCTGTGCCAGTCTGGTTCTGCCACCCATCGGAGCGAGACAGATGACCGACACCTCAGCGAACAAACCGTTCTACACCGATGAGCAGCGTACGCTGCAAGACCAGTTCGAGAGTCGCCCTCTGGCCGACCGACTCGAGATGGCGATCGTTGTTGAGGAACTCGACGACAACCACACCAAGTTCATCACCAGTCGCGACTTCTTCTATCTGGCCACCGTCAATGCTCACGGTGAGCCGACAGTGTCCTACAAGGGAGGCGGCCTCGGTCTTGTCTCCGCTGTCGATTCCAAGACCTTGGCGTTCCCAATCTATGACGGCAACGGCATGTTCCTATCGGCCGGCAATATGTCTGACACCGGCAAGATCGGCATGTTATTCATCGATATGGAAACCCCCCAGCGAGTGCGAGTCCAGGGCGACGCATCCATTGACCGCAACGATCAACTGATGGCCAGCTACCCCGGCGCTCTCCTCATTTGCCGGGTAGCGGTCACAAGTGTCTTCATCAACTGCGCCCGCTACATCCACAAACACACCCGAGTCGAGACCTCGCGCTACGTCCCTGACGTAAACGGCGACCAGCCCGTAGCAAGCTGGAAACGAATCGACGGGCTGCAGGACGTACTGCCCGCCTCCGATCTAGCCCAGGTAGCCGATGCCGGCGGCGTAATCACTGATCGAGAGTACGGAGCAAACCTGCTGACCGGCGACACATAGCCTTTGGTCTAGTCAGGACACTCCAGCGAGGGCAGCGAGCACGGCAGCAACAGCTCAGTCGGCTAGCTCGGATACCGCCTCGATATGACCAAGCGCAGTGGTTGCGGTCTTGATTGGCGTCCAGTCGCCTCCTCCGTCCAACACCGGTTCAGAGAACAACCGATAGCCGTAGGTCCAATAGCCAACCACCTCGTCGACATTGTCGGGCGAGGTCAGCGGTTCCGCTCGCCAATCACGAATGAACAGTGCCTCAAGAACCGCGGCCGCAAGACCAACGGCACCCCCTCGTTCAGTTGCCAAACGGTTAACGCTCAACGCCGAACACCACTCAGCGAACGGGATCGCCTTCAGGATTCGGCGACCACTTTGATCGCAGCGACCGTTTCAATCAGCATCGTCTCGACATATGAGGCCCGTTGTTCGAACTCTTCGGGCGTCATGGCTTGTACCCCTGGGGTCTTGTTCACCAACCACCAGCGTTCGGTCAGTCGAGTGCCGGTGTTGATGGCTTCCATCTCGTAACTCCACCACGTGTAGTTCTCTTCGACGCCACCGACTACAAACGTGAAATCGATCCCCCGGTCGGCCCGAGCGACTTCGCATGCACGAGTCCACTCCCTTTCACCAACCTTGTTATGGCCATCGAACCAATCACCGAGTTTGCCGGTCCCGCCATCGACCCAGTCGGCCCCGCCGCTTGTTGCCTACCAAAAGGTCCGTGACACTGCCATTCCGTGATCGGAACTCCTGCCCCGGAGTACCATTCATAGTTATGGTGATGCCCCGCAAACGGAAGAACTCTCGCAGCGAAAATCGCGCAAGTCAGCGCTATGCGCCGCCCGAATCTGATGCGCAGGGTTCATCTCTTGGATCAATCCCTCACCCACCAAACAGCTGCCAGCCGTGGCACTATTACTGGTGCGACAACCACAATGATTGGCATCACCACGACGAGTTCGTGGTTACCGCAATCGAACGTTCTATGGGCAGCCCTCAGGCAAAACCAGCGGATTGACGACATTCGACCAATGGCAGGAAATAAGAGATGGCTTTGATTGACTCGGTTGTGATGACCAGTGCGGGTCTTGTCATCTCGAGTGGCGGGTCCGAAGCCACCGTGAGTTGGCGGTGGATGCGTGATCATGGTGAAGACGAGGCGAGCTTCGACCCAACTACGAGCCAGCGTCGCGTCTACGCGATCAACGCCCAGCCCCCTCAGCCTGGGCTCGATGCCCAGTTGTCATTGGTCAACGGCACAGCAGTGGTTGCGGTGACTTGGCCCGAGGCTCCGCTTCACACCTGGATCTCGCAGCACACCCTGACGGCCTTGCTCGCTCCTATTCCTGTGAGGTCGCCAGCATTGTGGCATCACGCAGAAGACTCATCGACGACCAAGGGTGATGTGACCGCTGTTGTCAACACCGACGAACCCTTGGCAGCCTGGGTCAGCGATATCGCTCGCTTCGGATTCGGTATCCTTGGCGGCTTCGCTGGTGGCCATAGCGAGGTAGACGCCCTCGCCTCTCGTATTGGTTATGTGAAGTCGACCATCTTCGGCACGACCTGGGATCTTGCATCAGATGTCGATCATCACGACGACACCGCCTACTCCCAGAGTTTCCTTGCACCCCATACTGATGGCACGTACATGCACGATGCACCTGGGCTGCAAATGTTCTGCTGCACCGAACGTGACGGCACTGGCGGCGAAAGCGTCATTGTTGATGGCTTCGCTATCGCTGAGACATTGCGCAACGATCACCCCGACGACTTCGAGGTCCTGACCAGGGTGAGCGTGCCCGGCCACTACATCGAACCGGGGGTCGAACTGCGCACATCGCGGCCGGCAATTCGCCTCGACGAATCGGGCGCCGTAATCCAGATATCGATGAACAATTACGACCGCTCGCCCATGCATTTGCCACCGGTTGAGATGGACACCTTCTACCGCTCCTACGGTCGACTGCATGACTTGGCCAACGACCGGTCTCGATGGAAATCGATCCGGCTCGAAGTAGGCGATGTACTGATCAACGACAACTGGCGGGTGCTCCATGGGCGCGAGGCTTACACCGGCAAACGGCATTTTGTCGGCTGTTACTTAGGCCATGAAGACCTTGAGAGCCGAATGCGGACCCTCGGCCTGTAGCCATCTTCGAGAATCCGGCCCAGATCATCCTCTACGCGAACAGGCCTTGCACACCATTGACATCTTGGCGAGGTTCGGTCGGCGCTCCGATCGTACTTGCTGCGCCCTTGAACAGATCGATACCAAGCGCCGCTCGGGTCGCCACCGTCGAGGTGAGCATCGAGGGGTCGAGTTGGATTCCTGTGCCGTCAGCTACTCGAACCAGACCATTGAAGATCGCGACCGTCGCCGCCGCTTCGAGTAGGCCTTCACTGCCAACCACGGCTTCGAGTGTCGCCCGGGCTTGAGCAAGATCATCAGAGCGGCGGTTCGCTGCGGTCGCAAAGGCCAACAACTCAGCGCCGTGGGGCACGCCAGCATCGCCAGTTTTAGCGGCATCGGTCGCGACCTCAAGATCAACCACGAGGCCGGCTTTCTCACCGCTCACACTGAGCAGCATCGTGTGGGCCGTCGTTCAATAAAAGCACTCGAGCTCGGCCGTCGTACGGGCAGCGACGAGTTCGACCTGAGGCCTTGACAGCGCCCGCTTCCATTCCAAATCGAGGAACTCTGGACCCCGTGAGTACATGGCTTGCACCAAGCCCACCCATGCACTATTGGTAACCGGCACGAGTGAAAGCGAACGGCTTACGTTAGCCATGCCCGATCCCATCGACTGCGAAACCCAGGCACCAACGTCACCCACTCCGTCGGGGCGTTCATTCGTTGGTTCGCCCGCCACAGCATCCTCTAGATCCGCATCCCGGTCGGTAGTTGCCCATGCAAACATGTCGATCGTTGCGGTGCATGCCGCTATACCAACCAACTCGGTGTAGGTCTCTTCGCCAAGCACCTCTATTGCCTGATCAGCCCAGTCCCGCGTGATCCGTCCTGGGTCGCTGGCAATACGATGCACAACCTCAACCGCCTCGGCCCGAAGATCCCCGATGGAGCCATGCCCGCCTGAAACTGCGTTAGGTGAGATCGCACGCCGCCGCTGCTGATCGAGATCGTTCGTGCGGGCATCTCGCGCTTCGAGCGCAGCGGCTTTTCGCTGCGTCCCGGTGAGCCAATCTCCCGCTGCTACCAAACTGCTAGCGCCCGCTGCCAGCACCGAGTCAATGAGTTCTTCCACATTTCCCATGGCGCATCTTCGCGCGCCCGGGGTCATCGGTGCGAGTAAAGCCCGGACATGAGGCAACGAGGCCCTTGACATTGAAGACCGACCCTTAGGCGATCTCCGCCAGGGTCATGACATGGATCGCATCAGAAGAGCTGTCATTGGATACGACGTGAGCACGGTCGAAAGGAAGGAAGCCGCTGTTATTGCAGCCCGTGAGAGGTTGCTTCACCTCGACGTATCGGCTGTACATGCCGGGATCGGCTCAGACGAACACCGAATTGGACATGCGATGGCGGAACTCGAACGACCAATAGGGCTGCAGCGGTAGTCCTGGCCAGTTATTTACCCGCCGGGCGGACTCAACTCACGAGGTCCGCAGCAAATTGCACCAGGCTGGGAGGCCCAGAGATCAACAGCGTGTTCACGACGGACTCGTCCCACATCACAAGTTCATCCTTGATCTTGTCACGAGGCCCGATGAGAGCGATCGCCTCGCACATTTCGGTAGGGACTGCGGCAATTGCGTCGGCCTTGTTGCCGCCCAGATACAACTGCTGGATTTTGTCACATTCAGCCTCGTAACCCATGCGAGCAAAGACGTCGAAGTGGAAGTTCTTGCCCTTCGCTCCCATACCTCCGACATACAGCGCCAGCATTGGCCGAATCTTGTCAGCACATGCTTCGACATCGTCACCGGGAATCACGCTGACCGTTGCAGCCACCTCGAAATCATCCCAGGTATTACGTCCTCCGGCGTCCATGCCTGCCTGCAAGGCGTCCTTGTAAAACGTATTGTCTTTGGGAGCAAAGAACAGGGGGAGCCAGCCATCGCAAATTTCAGCAGACAGCGCAACGTTCTTGGGCCCTTCAGCGGCCAAGTAGATCGGCAGGTCTTTTCGCAATGGGTGCACAGTGGACTTCAGCGGCTTGCCGAGACCTGTGCCATGTGGGAAAGGCAGCTGGTAATGCTTGCCTTCAAAAGCGACCGTGTCTTCGCGGTCAAAGATCTGGCGCATGATGTTGACGAACTCACGCGTGCGTTCAAGCGGGCGCGAATACGACTGGCCGTGCCAGCCCTCGACAACCTGTGGCCCTGATGCGCCAATACCTGCGATGAAACGCCCACCGCTCAAGTGGTCCATCGTCAGGCATGCCATGGCAGTCGCTGCCGGGGTTCGGGCAGACATCTGCATGATGGCTGTGCCGAGCTTGACATTGGTAGTGCTCGCGCCCCACCACGCGAGCGGCGTCAGCGCATCACTTCCGTACGCCTCGGCGGTCCAGATGTGCTCGAACCCGAGTTGGTCGGCCAACTGGATGGATTCGACCGCTCCCTTTGGCGGGCCCGCACTCCAGTAACCGGTATTCAAACCAAGACGCATGCTCTTCCTTCTTTCAGCCGAGGTCCCAACAGTAGTAAGCCGGCACTCAGTCGGTGCCATCCAGCAGCTCCCACCCTCAACGATTGGCCTGACCCAAGAACCATCCGTTGGCCATCCCCGATGCAGCTGGCGCCGTGGCGCTCATCTTCTTCTTCCCCCTCTTAGGTGCCTACACGAAGTCCATCGACAACGAGGTCAACGCCACTAATTAGCCGCCCCATCGCGACAAGAACCACGCTGGGTCGGTGACCGCTCTAGCTGGACTCAGAACGCCCAACGTGACGTCGGTCTCTGGTTCCCCTAGCTCTGATATCGCCCCCAGCTACTCGACGCCCGGAGTGCGACCAGCAGCCGCAGCTCTCCACAGCGCCAGGTAGCTCGGCCAGATGATGTGGTCCGGCGCGTAGCCGTCCTCGATCAGGATCTGTTGCAGCTTGGGTAAATTGCGGAACGGCACGCCGCTATCAACGTGATGAGGCAGGTGATACCCAACATTGAGCGGTGCAATGAAGACGCGGGCCAACACGCTGGGCGTAACGATGTGCGTTGTCTGCCGACGGTCCTTTGAACGTGTGAGTCCGCCGTGCTCTGCGACCGAACGCAGACGATTAATCACCTGGTACCAGGTGAAATACGGCAGGACCCACAGACACAGGTAGAGCCACGGCACGCCTGTTACGAAGAACACCCCGAACAGCCCAGCCTGCATAGTGAGCATCCGGATTCCTGGGATACGACGGCCGGATACGAACAGCCCCTGCAAGCGAGGCCTGATGATCCGCCATGCGGAGACGCCCACGCTGTCACGGCGCAACTTACGCAGAAACGATGGGAGCGATATTGGGTAGAACGAGTACAGCACGAAGTCGGGCTCGGTGGGGCCGAACTCGTCGCGATGGTGTGTGGCGTGGACCCGCCGGTAGGCGTGGTTCCCGGTTCCGAGCGGCAACCAACCCATGACATTGATACCGACGATGTCGTTAAGCCGCCGATTCGCGAACAACAGACGATGGGCGGCCTCGTGATGGATGATGTACATCCGCAGCTGCAATGTGGCCATCACCGGCACCGCTAAGACAACTGCCCACCAAGACGACAGCGCAGCGACCACTGCAACGACGCCGACCGGCGCAAGCAGAGCAAGCAAACAAGTGATTACGTTCTTAACGTTGGCGATCTGACGCAGTTCGGCCCGTAGCTCAGGTTTCGGTCGACCATCGGCACGCAGCCGACCAGATCCGGCGAATAGCTCGATCACAGGCACCATGGCGCCCGTCATTGTTTCCAAACGCTCCTCGTGTTCAGCTAACGCAGCTGCTGCCATCCCACCACGTTACTCCCCCACTTGGGCCGTTTACGACGGACATATCCCAAGTCCTTAGAGGGCCAGATCAGGCAGTTCTTTAGCTAGCGTGGCCTCATCGGCCTGGAAGCCCGCCATTGCGTCGAGGAGCGCTTCGGGAATGCGCACAGGATGCCCACTCAGGTTGACGGTGGCGAAGTTGATGCGTTGACAGGCGATCATTTCGTCGCCACGCCATGCATGCTGGGCCCATTGAGCTCGCACGCGTCGCGCACGGACCAACGATGTGTCTATGGTCAGTTCCTCGTTCAAGAGCGCCGATGCCACGAAGCGCGTCGCTACAGCGGTGACCACCAACTGAGTGCCGCCAGCTTGCAGGACATCGAGCCCTTGCCCGATCTCACCGAGCCAAGCAACACGGGCGGCTTCGAAGTACTGCAGATACGTCGCATGATTCACATGACCGTAGGGATCGAGTTCGTAGAAACGAACCTGAATTGGGAATGCTGCTCTGGTCATTGTTCATCCTCGTCGGCGAAACTGCGGTACACGCTCAGCAGCGCTAGTTTCTGTTCGTCTGCCAGCGTTGGGTCTTGCCTGATGACCGTGCCTTCGTAGTGAGAACGCACCGCATCCCAGACGTCTTTGCTAAGGAGCGACGTCACCTCAATCCCAAACCCGCAGGGATCCAGCTTCGTTGATTACAGCCCACACATCGGCCCCATTCGACGCGGTATTCACAGCCGCTTCGATGAGTTGGGTGGCATCATGTCGCGGTCGATGAACGCTCTGAGATAGTCGCTCATTGGCTGAACATTCATCTTTGCACTTCGTTCAACTGCGATGCCGCAAAAGCTACTTCAAGCGTTGGACGCGGTCCAACCGTTCCGGCTAAGCAACAACACGACACATCCTCTGCTCCCGCCGGTAGGCGGACCCAGAACTATCATCGCAACGACGCGATGCTTACCTGCGTGTTCTACCGGACCTAGCACGCACAGGCAGACGTCCTAATCAGCGGCCGACAGTCGGGTCGGTTTGAGTTACGCGGCTACGAATGGTGAAGACTGAATCGCCACTCAGCACTCCCCCGCGACCAAACAGCCGTCCGAACTCCCAGTTCGACAAGCCAAGCTCTGGGCGATCGAGCGCATACTGACCATCGACCCAGCGGGTGAAGCCATTCCCCACGAAGGGTGCGTCGATTCGTTCGAAGAAATGGCGGTGTGCCGCATCGTCCTGGCTGATGAGGCTCGCTGCGAAACGAGGCGACAGCGAGTTAAACAGATCAACGGCATGATCGACCGAATCCACGATTGCGAGCGACACCTCGGGTGACGTTTCCCATTCCCACTCATCACCAAGGCCGTCCCATGCAATGGTCGAGGTTTGTGGTTCGATCACGTCACCCTCGACTCGCCCAATAGGAACCTCGGTCGTCCACTCGACAGGAATGTAGTCGGCCTGTTCTTCGACGACATGGAGTTTGGTCTTGGCACCTCGCCGATCGCCAGCTCGTTCGAGTGCGGCCAAGAACGCTGGTACCAGATCCTGGGCACGGTCGGCGACGATACAGCACGTGTTGAGCGTGTTACAGACCTTGCGATCAAGTGAGTTGAAGACAGCCTCGGCAAAGACCTCAGGATCGGCGTCGAGGCCGGCAACAATCCATGCGCCGCCTGTTCCATGCAGGCTGACCGGGATCCCTGCTTGGCGTGCGACCGAACCGAGTTGGCGTACAGCCGCGCCACTCCCGCGTGCAACAGCGAGTGCAAGCCGTGAGTCACTAAATAGCGCCCAGCCAGCAGCATGAGCTGCGCTGGCCACGAGCGACACCGCACCGGAAGGAAGGCCGGCCTCGGCCAACGCAGGCTCAAGTGCATGCTCGACGATGGCCTTCGCTGTGCCAAGTGCGTCGGAGCCAATCCGGAACACGACGGTGTTTCCGGACCGCAAAACGCCGGTGGCATCGGCGAAAACGTTTGGTCGTCCCTCGAAAACGAACCCAACAACCCCTAAACCTGAAGTCACCTGATCGACCTTCCAGCCATCATGAGTAATGGTCTCACCGACCTGGTTGCGAAGCGACTCTGCACCCGCCCACGTGCGAAGACCGGACACCATCTCAGCACGCATGGTCTCGGTGAGCTCGAGCCGTGTTGTGGTCCGGCCACGTTCGCGCGCTGAAACGATGTCGGCATCGTTCGCTCGAGCAATGGCGGAAAATGACTGGTCAGATTCGAGGCGAGAGGCAAAGGCCTCGTAAAAGATCGTGATCGCTTGATCGGTCACCGCCTCCATTTGAGCAAACGCGTTCGTTGCTGCACCAACAGCTGCTTCGGCGATTGCACCTTCGGCCGCAGGGATGTGCAGCAATGCCCCCGTGTCCTGAACGATGACGAGCTGATCCCCTGGCGAGAACGCTTCAGCCAGCTCGGGCGAAACGTGCGTGACCTTCGAGCCGCCGAAGGGTATGGCCATGCCGGGTGTCAGCGATTGGAGCGTCTCAGACATAGCCCCGATCGTACCGAAGTGAATGTTCAGGCCGTTGACCCGACACCACACACAATTAGCTGAGTATCCGCGGTTCGTCCGTTCCCAACGATTAGACAGTGGCTCGCGGCTCCGAGGTACTTCATCGTTCTTACCAAATCGGTATCTCGGAGCCGCCAGTATCGTTGCCTTCGCCCCCCCTGGTCCCGACGAGACAACTGGTGGGTGGTGCGCAGACCTCTCCTATGCGTCTTGTTTCGGTTTCTGGCCGTTCTCATTCGGTTGGTTGTTGACCAAATATCGCAGCGCCCTCTGGACGACACATTGTTGGCTAGGCCATGCTGAACGCTATGGCAACGACCTTGCTACTGGCTCAACGAAAGCATCGCCGCCACTTTCGAACGGCGATGAACGTCTCCAGGGATCTCTTAGTCCCTGCCAATTTGGTCGTTCTGATCTTTATCGAGCCCAATCGCTGCTTCATGCTGCGCTCTGAAGATGCCACCTCGTAACGCCTCAGGTTCGCGCCATGAAGCCACGACACTTTGGCACCTTTGGGTTCCATCGTGAGCGTCGAGGCCTTTGTATTAATAGTCAGCGCGGCGGTACTCCATGCAGTGTGGAACCTCGTCGTTAAGGGAAGCGATGACCGGCTTGGGTCCATGTGGGCAGTGGCGACTGCCGGCGCAATCGTCAACGTCCCCGTGTTGATGAAACTTGGATTGCCGGAAGTTTCAGTCATGGGTTGGCTCCTACTATCGGCGATACTTCACGTTGGCTACGGGTACGCGCTCGCTGGCGCCTACGACCGTGTGGACCTTGCAGTTGCGTACCCAATAGCTCGAGGAACTGCTCCACTCATCGTCACGGTTCTCGGCATCGCTCTGCTTGGCGACACGATCAGCTTTGTCGGTATTGCGGGCATAGTGCTCGTTGCCAGCAGTCTCGCAATCATTGGGTTGCGCCATGTTCCGTCGGGCGTCGGTTGGGCATTGCTCACCGGCATCGTCATTGCGGCATACACAGTTGCTGACGGGGCGGGGGTTAGGGCCGGCGACGAGTCCGTGCGCTATATCGGCGCATTGTTCGTGCTCCATTCCGCAGCGTTCACCACGATCATGCGTATTTCTCGCGGCTCGTTCGAAAGCCTGCATCGTGTGATTCGGCGATCGCCCGGCCAGTTACTTGTCGGCGGTGCAGCGTCCGCTGGTGCTTACCTGCTGGTCATGATAGCGGCACGTTCAACGCCACTCGGCCTTGTTGCTGGGCTGCGAGAGACATCGGCGGGTTTCGGCGTGCTGGCCGGGTACCTCGTGCTCGGCGAGCGCGTGACCCGCCTCCATGCAGCTGCAGTTATGGTCGCTCTCGCCGGATCCATCCTGATCGCAACGAGCTAACTGCTTGGCTTCGGCGTGCAGTCGCTTGAGGCCCGCCAGGCTGTGGAAAAATGGGTGGGACCATCTCGAAAGTCCTCATCGTTACAAATCGGAGTCTCGGGATGGTCCCAGGTCGGTTCCACACTGTTGGTTGCGTTGTTCCGGAGAACTCGGCTCACTCAGGTGAGGTTCCTACCATGCAAGCTTCCGTACTTTCCCCGTTTCGTCTGCTGCCAACGCGGGTTAACCCTTGTCGGTTGCTGACTCTGCGGTTCTGGCAGATCCACTTTGCAACACAGGCTTCGCTACGTTTCAGTGCGGCCCCTCCACCGAGTTCGGGTTGCCCCTTACCTGGCTTCGTCGCTGCGCTTCCGGCAGTTCCACTTGCTTGGTGAAGTAACCATGACCTGTGTCCAATGTCACGTCAATAGGTTTGGCGAAATCCCCAGGATTATCCCCCGAAATATATAGATTTCCCCACAAGCGGAACAAGTTTTCCCCAGTATCGGCCTCTCTTTTCCACCGCTCAGCGACTGGTGGACCATGCCGCTGCGGTATCGGAGACTATTCGCCACCATGCACCATAGAACTTCTGTCAGGATTTTCAGGCAGTCGCCAAAGTCACGAGCCATACGTGATCTTGACGCCAAGGCCACTGGCTATTCGACGGCGCCGTAGAGGCGGTCAGCCCGATCCCATGGTCGAGGCAATCCCTCGACCGGCGACGCTGGTGACAGCGCTCGAGCAAACTGTCAGCGACTGCTCAGGAACCCGGAAGTTTCCTGAGAAGCGTGGCCATCTCGACCGCTGTGATGACGGCTTCGAAACCCTTGTTCGTGTCATCATCACCCGCTCGAGCGAGTACCTGTTCTTCGTTCTCCGTGGTCAGCACGCCAAAGATCACCGGTACGCCAGTGGATGCAGCTACTTCTCGAACACCCACAGCGGCGGCCTCGCTAACGATGTCGTAGTGCGTGGTCTCGCCGCGGACGACGACACCAATGGCAACGACGGCATCAAACTCACCGCTGCCAGCAAGCTGCTGGCACACCAGTGGCAGCTCGAATGAGCCTGGCGCCCAAACCTCGGTCACACCCGTGGCAGGAATTCCACAGTGCTCGTAGGCGCGGCGGGCGCCGTCGAGCAATCGACTAGTGAGATGGTCGTTCCAGCGAGCAGTAACGACGGCGAGGCGCACCTGTGAGCCGCTATGGCTTCCAGTGATCCCGCCAGTTGTTAGGTCTGGTGCCGGGAGTGCTCCAGCAGCCATCAGACATCACCAGCGGCGTCGTCGAGTTCTCCAAGGTGTCCCATACGTTCGCGTTTGGTCGTGAGGTAACGGATGTTCTCAGCGTTGGGTTCGATGATAATTGGCTCGCGGCCCGTGATCTCAAAGTCGTAGCCAGCCAGGCCGCCGAACTTTGACGGGTTATTCGTCATTAGCTTCATGGATTTGAGGCCCAGGTCAACGAGAATCTGAGCGCCGATGCCGTATTCACGACTATCGACAGCAAGACCGAGGTCTTCGTTCGCTTCGATGGTGTCACGACCATCATCTTGCAACTCGTAGGCACGCAGCTTGTGACCAAGACCGATGCCACGGCCTTCTTGGCCCCGGAGGTAGACAATGACACCCGTACCGGCAGCGCCGATCTTGGCCATGGCCGTATCGAGTTGAGGACCACAGTCACATCGCATCGACGCAAAAATATCGCCTGTCAAGCACTCGCTATGCACACGCACCAAGACGTCATCAGCGCTGCTCGGGTCTCCCATCACGAACGCCACGTGTTCAACGCCATCGAGCAGCGATTCAAAAGCGATCGCCCTGAACTGGCCGTATTTCGTCGGGATACGGCCTTCGCTGACCCGGCGCACGAGCTTCTCGGTGCGCCGGCGATAGCGGATGAGGTCGGCAATGCTAATGAGCTTCAAGCCGTGTAGGTCGGCAAACTCACGCAGCTGAGGCAGCCGAGCCATCGTGCCATCTTCGTTAACCACTTCGACCAGCACACCACCGGGCTTAACTCCAGCCAGCATGCATAGGTCGACGGCAGCTTCGGTGTGGCCGGCTCGCTTGAGCACGCCGCCTTCTCGGGCCCGCAGCGGGAAGATGTGCCCAGGACGGGAGAAGTCCGAAGGCATCACGTCCGGATCAACAGACCGGGTGATGGTGGCGGCCCGATCCTTAGCAGACATGCCTGTCGTCGTGCCATGTCGATAGTCGATGCTCACCGTGAAGGCCGTGCGCATCGCCTCGTCATTACGTTGCACCATTTGCGGCAGATCGAGTTCGTCGAGCCGCTCGCCTGGCAGCGACAAGCAAATCAGGCCGGAAGCTTCCTTGGCGAAGAACGCGATCTTCTCGGGAGTTGCAAATTCGGCGGCCATGATCAGGTCGCCTTCGTTCTCGCGATCCTCGTCGTCAACCACAATCACGATCTCGCCCTTGGCGAATTCGGCGAGTGCGTCGTCGATTGAATCGAGCACGATGTTAGTCATTTGACCATTGTTGCTGGTGGCGTCTTGAACACCTACTTCTGATGGCATCGACGTAGAGTAAAACGTCAACCAGGCTTTAAGTCAAGCCAGGAATGGCACACGTGACCGACGACCTACCGTAGAGGACGAGGCCAGCGCGACCAGATAAGCGGTGCGAGCGAGCACTCAGCATCATCATGGACTCGCTGTTTACTTCAAGTGTCCAGCCAGCAGCTTCTCTGCGTACTTGGCCATCATGTCGACCTCAAGATTCACCGTGTCACCAACCTGCTTGTGCGCCAAGGTCGTGACATCTTCGGTGTGCGGAATGATCGCGCACGTAAACCCGTCGTCAAGGGCATCCACGACGGTCAACGAGATTCCATCGACGGTGATAGATCCCTTCTCGACAACATAACGAGTGAGCCTTGAATCCATAGAGACCCGCAAGTCAGGAGCCGGCTGCTCGATCGTCCCTACGGCGTCAACGTGCCCCTGCACCACATGACCGCCCAATCGGTCCATTAGTCGCACCGGCCGTTCGAGGTTCACCGGGTCGCCTGGCTTTAACGACCCCATGGTCGTGCGAGCAAAGGTTTCGTCGGAGACATCGGCTTCCCACCAATCATCCCCCCAGGCAACCACGGTCAAGCAGCATCCATTCACCGCGGTCGAATCGCCCATTTGTACATCTTCGAGAACTTTGGTCGCCCCGATGCGGACCTTGGACCCTTCAATCGATTCGATGGTGCCGAGCTCTTCGACGATGCCGGTAAACATATGACTTCTCCTTGGCCTGGCGGCGCAGTGGAACGAGGGACAGTGCAGCTGAGTTGGGGACACTAGGACAATAAGCGCGCCTGAGGCCAAGCGGCTTCGTGGCCGCCGGGGCTAGCCCCTGAGTGCTACTCGAGCGTTTTCGACGTCTTTCTTCAATTGCTCAGCAATCTCGTCGATGCCGGCGAAACGCTGCTCGCTACGCAGGAAATCAACGAACTCGACGCGCAGGTTCTCGCCATAGAGATCCTGGTCAAAGTCGATGAGGTGAGCCTCGAGCAATGGCTGCTCTGCGTGTTGATGAAACGTAGGTCGCATACCGATGTTGACCGCCGCAGCTACTCGCCGGCCGTTGGCCAACGTGGCCCAGGCGGCGTACACACCCTTGGCAGGCCATGCTCGCCCCACCTTGTAGGTGATGTTCGCTGTCGGGAAGCCAATAGAGCGGCCCCGCTGATCGCCAAGCACAACTTCACCACGGACTTCGTAGGCCCGACCCAACATGGTGTTGGCCGCTGCAATATCGCCGCCTGCGAGTGCTCGACGGATAGCCGTCGACGAGACTGGCTCGACTGCATCGCTTTCGGCGAATAGGTCAAGACCAATGACTTCGAATCCCATTTCGTCGCCGAACTCGCGAAGCGAGTCGACACTCCCGCTTCGAGCTTTGCCGAAATGGAAGTTGCTTCCGACCACGACCAGCTTGGTGTTCATACGATCAACAAGAACATCGGAGACGAAATCACGGTCAGTGGTAGCGGCCCGCTGCTGGTCGAACTGCAACAGGTACAGGTAATCGATACCGATCTCGGTGAACAGGCCGACGCGCTGCTCGGGGTCGGTCAACAACAAGGGAGCATTCTCGGGACGAAGCACCGCAGCCGGGTGCTGGTCAAACGTAACGACGCCAGGAGCAAGCCCTCGGTCAGCGGCCAGCTTCGACAACATGGTCAGAACAGTCCGGTGGCCTCGGTGAATGCCGTCGTAAGCTCCGACCGACACGGCCGTAGCGACACCTTCGGGAACCCGATCGACGCCATCTGTAAGTATCTGCATCGAGCCCCAGACTACCGGGCCGCGGCTCGAGAGACTGAACCGAGACACAACCGAGATAACGACGAGGTTAGGCGCAATGGTCCTGGCCTATGGTGCGTCGCCATGAGCGTACGCGAACTGGTGGTTCTGGGCACCGCAAGCCAGCTTCCAACCCGGCACCGAGCCCACAACAGCTACGCGCTGCGCTGGGACGACCAGCTGATCCTGTTCGACCCCGGCGAGGGAACACAACGCCAGTGCACGCTCGCTGGCGTGGCAATCTCTCGGGCGACGGCCGTGTGCATTACACACTTCCATGGCGACCATTGTCTAGGCCTACCCGGCGTCATCCAGCGTCGGTCGTTCGACAATCGAACATCCTCTGCGCAGATCAAGCCGTTTCCCATCTTCTTCCCGGGCGATGGCATCGAGTATTTCGAGCGCATGCGCAACGCGTCCATCTCCCACGATGTGAGTGCAGTGGTACCCCAACCCATCGATGCGCCAGGAATCATTGGAACGCTTGGTTCGCTCACATTGAGTGCCGCTGTTCTGGAACATCGCTGCACGACTTATGGCTACCGCCTCGACGAACCCGATGGCGTCTCGGTCATACCCGAGCGTCTTGCCGAGGCCGGCGTAAGTGGCCCCAACGTGGGTGTGTTGTTGGAGCAAGGTTGGCTCGACACGCCGCATGGCCGTATCACCGCCGACGACGTCACGACTCCACGCAAGGGTCAATCGATGGCCTTCATCATGGACACCGCAATGTGCGACGGCGCCTTAGAACTGGCCGAAGGAGTTGACCTGCTGGTCTGTGAATCCACTTACCTGCACGAGCACCTGGGGCTTGCAATCCAATACCGACATATGACAGCGCGCCAGGCCGGCGAGCTAGCCGCAATGGCCGGCGCCCGACGATTGGTGCTCACCCACTTCTCTGCCCGCTACAGCGACGCTTCAGTGATGGGTGAGGAGGCAAGCCGATACCACGACGATGTCGTCGTCGCCCAAGACCTAGTGCCGGTCGCTGTACCTAAACGCCAAGAACCTTTTGCACAAACCACTGTTCTAGAACCGAGAATCTAAAACTGAGATTCTAAAGCCGCGTCCCGGGCTCTTATGAGAGGCCAAAGGCGAGCAAATCACGATTCGCTGATCAACGTTGCTGCGACATGGCCTGCTCCTGCGCAGGCAGCATCCTCGCTTGCAGACCGCATCTTCTCGCTAACAAGCGAACCGCACCGCGGCTCGCCGCGTAGATCTAAAACTCTCGAACAAAAAGGCAATCATCATCGGCGATCGTCGCTGGATCGGACGCTCGGTCACCGAACAGCTCCCGCAACAAGGCGCACCAGTGAACATCTGGGCACGGGTGCAACGGTGCCTCGACACGACACTGCAAGAAATGAGATCGATGGGTGACATCCGCAGATCTGTCGTCAATGTTCGCGATGGCAATGCGGGGTGAAGATACCCACCATGTCGTCTTTGTCGATGACGCGCCCACTGGGTCTCGTCGTAACGGCGAGACCCAGCAGCTCAAAGTTTCAGATTCTTGGCACCCCATGGGTGTCAAGAATTCTGATCAGGTGCCCGTCCATTCGGGGGCACGCTTTTCAGCGAAGGCCCGAGGGCCCTCTTTGGCGTCGTTTGACTTGAAGACACCCATAAGCGAGCTCTGGACTGGCCAGAACTCCGCTTCGGTCTTATCTGTTGCCGTCCAAATGAGCTTCTTCGAAGCAGCAACCGCTAGCGGAGCATTGACCGCAACCGCTTCTGCCAGTTCGAGAGCGACATTGACTGCTTCACCCTTGGGAGCGACTCGAGCAACCATGCCCGCGTCCTTTGCCTCTTCGGCCAAGATCGGATCACCCGTGATGGCCATCTCCATGGCCCGGCTGAAGCCGACTCGGCTAGGAAGACGCTGTAGACCGCCGCCAGCGGCGAACAGGCCTACCTTGACCTCGCGAATGCCGAGCTTGGCGCCCTCGGCGGCGACCAACAAATCACACGTCAAAGCCATCTCGAGGCCGCCTGCCAAGGCGAACCCTTCGACGGCACCGATCAGTGGCTTGTCGGAACCATTTTTGATGAAGTCCATCAGCGGCCCGATGTCTTCGCCAGCGGCGAAGGCCTTCAGGTCCATACCCGCACTGAAACCACGACCGTTGCCGGCAAGCACACCAACGGTGTACGCCGGGTTGCTGTCGAGCTCCTGAATCGCTGCAACAAGACCAGTTGAGAGTGCACCGTTGATCGCGTTCATCGCTTCGGGGCGATTCAACGTGATCAACAACACCCGGCCGCGGGCCTCGGTAAGTACTGCTTCTTCAGACATAGGAACCTCCGCTAGCCGGGACCGTAAATGTACGGGCCTGAAAAAAGGCGAGCGAAGCGACGCGTACGACCATCGTTACTTAGGAGGCATGCGAATGCCGCCATCAACTCGGATGGTCTCAGCATTCATGTACGGGTTCGTGATCAGTTCCATGACCATTGAGGCGAGCTCGTCGCCGTAGCCCAAACGTGGCGGGAACAGAACCGACTTGCCAAGGTGAGCCTTGAACTGGTCGCTCTGCTCGCCCGTGCCGTAGATCGGCGTGTCGATCAGACCAGGAGCGATGGTGTTCACACGAATTCCAGCAGCTGCCAGGTCACGAGCGATTGGCAAGGTCATTCCAACGATGCCGCCCTTGGAAGCCGAGTAACTGTTCTGACCGATCTGGCCGTCAAAAGCTGCAACCGAGGCCATATTGACGATGGCGCCTTTTTGTCCGTCTTCATCTGGCTCGGTCTTCGCCATCGCCGCAGCGCATAGGCGAAGCATGTTGAACGAACCGATCAGGTTGATCTCGATGACCTTTCTGAAAATGCCGAGATCCATCGGGTTGTTGTCTCGATCAATCGTGCGGCCGGCCATGCCGATACCTGCTGAGTTGACGAGTGCCCGCATGGGGCCCATCTCGTTTGCAGCGAGAACAACAGCCGCGCCGTCTTCTTCGCTAGTTACGTCGCACTTGACGAACATGCCGCCAATTGCAGAGGCGACAGCATTGCCAGCTTCCTCGTTTAGGTCAGCAACAACGACCTTGGCACCGAGTGCTGCGAGCTGACGGGCCGCAGCCTCGCCGATACCCGAAGCGCCACCGGTAACGACTGCTGACTTGTCTTGGAGATCTAGTCGATACATCAGGCATCAACCCTTTCGATAATTGTTCCGTTTGCGAGCCCGCCACCTTCGCACATGGCCTGGTAGCCGTAACGACCCCCGGTGCGCTCAAGTTCGTTGACGAGTGTGGTCATAAGCTTGGCGCCGGAGCAACCAAGCGGGTGGCCGAGCGCAATTGCGCCGCCATTGACGTTGACTTTGCTCATGTCAGCGCCAGTTTCCTTCTGCCATGCAAGCACGACAGAAGCGAATGCTTCGTTGATCTCGAACAGGTCGATGTCTTCGACGGACATGCCCGAGCGTTTCATGATCTTCTCTGTAACAGGGATCGGGCCCTTGAGCATGGTGACAGGATCAGTGCCAGCAAGAGCGAAGTGGCGGAACACCGCGCGTGGCTTCAGCCCCAACTCTTCGGCCTTTTCGCGACTCATGATCAACACAGCAGCGGCACCATCGGAGATCTGGCTAGCGTTTCCGGCGGTGACCTTGCCGTTTTCCTTGAACGGGGTTTTCAGCGCAGCAAGCGAGTCGGCGGTGGTGCCCTCACGAATGCCTTCGTCCTTGGTCATCATCACGGTCTCGCCGTTGACCACGATCGGAACGGGGATGATCTCGTTCTCGAAGCGGCCCTCGGCGGTTGCTTGCGCGGCACGGCGCTGAGACTCGGCCCCGAATTCGTCCAAGTCGCGGCGAGAAATGCCGTACTCGTCTGCGATCATCTCGGCGCCAACACCCTGCGACGGAAGCCCGGTTTCGGCGTAGCGGTCCTGCATCGACTGCGGGAAAGCGAAGCCCAGGTCAGGAACGACGCTTGCACCCATTGGGGTGCGGGTCATGACTTCGACGCCTGCTGCGACAACAATGTCGTAGGCGCCGGCCATAACGCCCTGCGCTGCGAAATGGATTGCTTGCTGGCTTGAACCACATTGGCGATCGACCGTGGTCGACGGAACTGACTCTGGCCAACCGGCGGCAAGCACAGCGTTACGGCCGATATTCAAAGCCTGTTCGCCGACCTGCATCACGCAGCCCATGACGACATCATCAACGAGAGCTGGGTCAAGATTATTGCGCTCTACTAGTGCATTGAGCACATGAGCGGCCAGATCCGCAGGATGCCATTCCGATAGCTGTCCGTTGCGCCTTCCTGCGGGGGTGCGTACAGCATCAACGATGACTGCTTCTTGCATTATTTGTCTCCTGTTTCAGGTGATCCAGTGTTGTTGGATGATGGTGTCTTCGTTTCATCAACCGCGGCAACGGCATTAGCCGCCATCCGCAGCAGTAGATCTGCGAGCTGTTGTCGCTCTTCACGGCTTATGCCGACTCGGAGACGCGACCGGAGTTGCTCGTCAATACTCACGATCTCGACGGCCACTTCGGCTCCATGAGCGGTGTTCTCGACAAGCCACACACGGCGATCGTCGGGGTCCGGCGATCGTTGCACGAGCCCCCGCTTCTCAAGCTGGTCAACAAGCGATCCGGTGGCTGCTCGACCCAGGACCAGCGCTGCAGCCAGTTGCGTCTGGTTCATCGGGCCATTCTCTGCGATGTACCCAACGAGCGAGGCTTGCGACAAGCTCAGGTTGAGCGGCTCGAAGCAGTTGTCATAAGCAAGTCGGATATCGCGGGCAGTGCTCATCATCGTTGTTTCGATGCGCTGCCAAGGAGGAGCGTTGAGTGCGTGCGGTGCCGGTGTTCCCATATGCGAGGTTGCGCCGAGGGGCGCCATAATCGTATGCCCTCGGAACGTATGGAATCGTACAGTCTGAAGCCAGACAACCAACGTTGATTCGGCCTCTAGCGAGACAAGCTCCAATGGCCGCACCAGCAGGGGCCTTGACCAAAAATCAACAGGGGCCGTCTACGTAACCAAACAATGCTCATGCTAAAGCGGGACCATCACACCGTCAGCATCGCCGTCTCTTGGTCGCCGATTGTTTCGCCGACCGTCATGACAATCAGGCCAACTCCGGCGAGTAGCAGAACTCCAAGGAACATTGATGAGGTTCCAAGACCGAACGCGTCAGCGACAACCCCGACCAACAGGGGCCCGACCATCTGGCCGCCATCTTGAATTGCACTAAACCCAGCGATGAACTGACTGGGCGATTCTCGAGGCGCTAAGTCCGATGCCAATGTCAGCATCGTTCCTGAACTCAAGCCGTTGCCGACACCAATGAGCGCTCCGGCTACCACCACACCTGTCGTTGTGTCGACCAAGCCCAAGACGAAGAGCCCAATTGCCATCACAGTGAACGCCGGTCCAATAGCTCGCAACCGGCCAAAGCGATCCATGATCCACCCTGCGACCGGGAACAGCAGCAGGTCGGCGCCCATGCCGATGGCGACGATCACACCGACCGCCGTCGGCGTCACGTCGAGCGCTGCGGCAATCAAAGGAAGCAGTACCGACCTGCCGCGGCGGGCCGTCATGATCAGGAACGGCCCGCTGGCCGAAGTCAGTAGCAGCCGGCGGTGTTGGCGCAGTGCCTGCAAGAGCCCGACCGAATGCTTTTCTGGAACGGTGTGGGACGCTGCAGCCCGATTCGAAGCTATAGCCAAGGGGATCAAGCCACCAGCGGTCACGCCAGCAGCGATGGCAAACGTAGCGGTGAACCCAATTTGGTCAACGAGAAAGCCACCAGCGAGCGGGCCCAGAAAACTGCCAAACCGGCGGATACCGCCCAAAAGCGAATTCGCTCGCCCCCGTGCAAGCGCTGGCACTGTTCGGGTGATTGTGGTGAGCGCCCCAAGGCGCATAGCCGTCGCTGCCGCCCCAACCGCAAGCTGTAATCCTGTTAGGGCGACCGGGTCGCTGCTCGTGGTTGTTAGCCCTATAGCGACAGCGGCTAGCACGAGCGAGATAGCGATCGTCGTCCGCTCACCAAAGCGGGCGATCGCGCCGCCACCGGGAAGCGCCCCGGCGAAGGCTCCAAAGCCCGCTGCGGCCAACACCACCGACGTAGCGGTCAACGAGAGGCCGACCTCCAGCAGGTACAGCGGGAGCGCTACGAGCAGGATCCCAAGACCCAAAGCGATCGCTGTCCAGGGCGCATAAATGCCCACGACCAGGCTCCGCAAGCCCGACCTTCCTATGACTTGCTCAGATTCCCTGCCCTGCTGCACTACCTCGACCGTACGAGGTCAGAGCGCCCCAAACACTTCCGAAGGACCCACGCTGCGCGACCGGTCTGGGTTTCAGACTGTCGGTTACGCGATGATGTCCCCTGTGGATGAGTTGCGTACGGACCGGCCGACTGCGGTGGAACTGCTCGAGATCATGGCGGCGACGCTGAAGGAGACAGTCGTTCCAGCAACAGCCCCCAAGGCCCAGCACCAGGCCAGAGTTATTGCCAATCTCTGTCGCGTCCTTGGTCGAGAGCTTGCAGCCAACGAAACAGTGACCGTGCCGATTCCGCCGTCGCTACGTGATGTGGACGATGCAACCGCTGACGCTGCCTACGGCGACGTCCTCGAACTCGTGCGGGCCAAGCTTGCGGTAAACAAGCCGGGCTACGACGCCCATAGCGCAACCCAAGAGCGAAACATCATCGCATGAGCTTGATCAGCGAAACGACGCTCGGTTCCTACCTGAGCGCTGCGCTGCGATCCGACGTCACGGTCGCCAACCTGGCACCGGTGACCGCAGGCGCTCGCCGTATCAACATTTTATTCGACGCAACGATTGAGGGCACGCACCGCGGGCTATGCATCACTCAACTACCCAACGAGGGTGACGCATTCCGTTCGATTCCCGACGAGGTGCAGTGGCTCAACCTCGCTCGCACCGCCGGCATGAACGTCGCCGAAGTCGTGGCATGGAACGAAGACTCCTCGATACTGGGCGGCCCGTTCTTCATTACGCAGCAGATTCACGGGGTGACAATCCCGAAACATGTCATCGAACTCTGCGCTGCGACGCCCGGGCTTGGCGCCAAGGTCGCGTTCGAGCTCGGCGAATCACTTGCCAAGTTGCACGTGCGCAGCATCGACGAGGTCCCGGCCGATGTCGAACGCCCACCCGGCACAGCGGTCGATGCTGCCCTCGCCTGGATCGACGAGGGTATGTCTGAATTGCTCCAACGCTCCCCTGCTTTTGAGCTGGTCGCCAGGTGGCTAACAAACAATCAACCATCGCCGGTCCCTACCACCCCTATCCACGGCGACACTCGCAATGGCAACATCATCGTGAACGAGAACGGTCTGGGCGCCATTCTGGATTGGGAGACGGCCCACATTGGTGAACCGTTCGAGGACCTGGCATGGCTCGCCCAGCGCATGTGGCGCGTCCGCAACGACCAGTATGAGATCGGCGGCTTCGCCCATCGCAGCGACCTTCGGCAAGGCTACGAGGCTGGTGGTGGCACATGGAGCGACGAACGCTTCCATTGGTGGAAGGTCTATCGGTGTGTGTGGTGGGGGCTCGGACTCGCCCGCCAAGGTCGCCAACATCTCGACGGGACGTTCCGTTCGGTCATCATGGCTGCAAGCGGTCGCCGAGTCGCCGAACTCGAATGGGACGCGCTATGTCTCATCGAGACCACATAACCATTCCCGCTCTCACCCACACCAGCTAATGCGGCTTCCCTGGCCTCATCTATCAAGGTGGTCGGCCACGACACGAAGCTGACGTGGCTAGAGAGCACTTGAAACGCCTTCGGGTTCTTCAACCAGAACCATCCTCGTGGCGACTTGTTCCGTCACCAGATCCACAAGTTCGCCGCATCAAGAAGAGCGCTTGAGGCGTGTCATTAGGGCCGAAGCAGAACCTTGCCGGTCGTCTGGCGACCTTCCAGCATCTCGTGTGCTTCGACGGCATCAGCCAACGGCAGTTCAAGCCCGATGCGAACGTCGAGTTTCCCTGACGCGATCCAGCCGAACATCTCGTCGGCACGCGATTGCATCTCTCCCGGCTCAGATAGATAGTCGAACAGGCTTGGACGCGTCACGAACAGGGACTTACCAGCACTTGCCTCAATCGGCGTGGTGGCCGGAACAGGACCAGACGCGTTGCCGAACGTAGCCATAACACCGCGTCGGCGCAGTACGCGCAGGCCCCCATCGAACGTCGTGGCACCCACACCGTCATAGACCACGTCGATAGGGTTCGCTCCAGCGATGTCCTCGATCACATTTGCGAAGTCGACGTCGCGGTACATGATCACGTGATCAGCTCCAGCGCCCCGTGCCAGGTCTGCCTTCTCGTCAGTGCCAACAGTGGCGAAGACTTCAGCACCTCGCATTTTAGCCATCTGCACCAACAGCAGGCCGACGCCGCCAGCCGCAGCGTGCACAACACACTTGTCGCCTTCGCCCAGCGGGTATGTGCTATCGACCAGATAGTGGGCGGTCAGCCCTTGCAACATCGACGCTGCGGCGACGTCCTCGCTAACCCCATCAGGCACGGCGACAGCCGATTCTCCCGGCATGGCGACCTGTTCGGCATAGCTGCCGATGGCGCCGGTCCAAGCCACCTTGTCGCCAACAGCCCACTGGCTCACGTCGACGCCCACAGCGATCACTGTTCCGGAGCCTTCAAGCCCTGGCGTGAGCGGCAGAGCCATGTCGTAAAGACCCGACCGATGATACGTGTCGATGTAGTTAACGCCAGCCGCACCAACCTGCACGACGATGCCATCGGCCGCAGGCGTCGGGTCCTCGGCTTCCTCGAACGCCATCACCTGAGGGCCACCTGTCTCATTCATTCGAATCGCATGCATCAGCAAACTCTAATCCCTCATCAGATATTGCTTCTGATGCCCCGACTCTCTCGGCTACAGCTCGGGTGCGCAATGGGCCAGTCGGCAACGCCATCACCCGCTCCGCTACCCCGCTCTTCAATCAGATAACCGCAACCAAAACGGAAACCATCCAGGCCGATTCGAGACAAAGAGGCGCCGTCGAAGACGCCAAATCGAGGCAACATAACTCATCACAAGTGTTGGGGACCTGGCTCCAAGCACGACCGGGGCTTGGCGTTCTGGACTCCAGAGCCCACTACACAAGTTCACGCTGTGTACTTATTCCACGACATCATCTTGGCAAAGCCGCCGTCGACAGCGATCGTCTGACCAGTGACGTAGCGAGCATCGTCGCCTGCCAGAAAGGCAACGACCAACGCGATGTCATCGGGCCCACCCCACCGACCGAGCGCTTCAACGGCTCGAACCCCGAAATCTGCGCCCACTCCCCCTTGCCTAAGTCGGCTTGGAGAGCCACAGCACCCTCGAATTCGGCTGCGATTTGACCGAGATCCTCGGTCGAGCGGGCCGCAAGCCCAACCAGTGCGCCTTGGGCGGCTAGAGCCGGCGCACAGGCTTCACCGATGCCACGATTTGCTCCGGTTGCCAATGCAGCACGTCCAGCTAGCTTCATCACTCTTGCGTCCTCCCAGGCTCAGCGTCGATACAAAGGCGCCGTACCCGACGAGGTTTGAGACGCAGCCCGGGCATTGCTTCACGGATCAAAGGTGCTGCCTTTAGGTCGACGATCGTGCAACTTAAGCCCCGGGCCTCTATGCCGTGTTATCTGATCGTTCGCTCGTACGTGCTGGGAACTGTCCCTGCCGTCTGGCATGATGCGACTTGATGACTGCGGATAGCCCAACCACAGCCAGCGCAGGCGATGCTGCTGGCATGCTGCTCACCCAACTGGTCGAAGCCGAAAAGGCGTATCGATCTGGCGAACCGGTCATGAGCGATAACGAGTTCGACCACCTCCGCGACCAGCTGGCTGCGATCGCTTCAGACCGGTCCGACGTCGAAGCATTTCTCAACTCTGTTGCCGGTGGCCAGGAACTCGGCGACGTTCCTCATGAGATCAAGATGCTGTCGCTTGGCAAGGCAACCACCGACGAAGAGGTCACGAAGTTCATCACCCGAGTCAGTGCCGAAACCTCACTAGTAGTAACCCCCAAGCTCGACGGTGTCGCACTTGCCGCCCGTTATGTGAGTGGTGCTCTTAGCGATGTCGTCACTAGGGGAAACGGCGAACTCGGAACCTCCGTCATTCACAACAGTGACTTGATCGCCAACCTGCCGACCACGCTGCCCCAGCCCATCGACATCGAGGTGCGAGGTGAAGTCGTGATGACGCACGACGATCTGTCCATCGCCTCGGCGAATCGCGGCATGCCATTCGCCAACCGCCGCAACCCGATTGGCCCCACCCTCAATCAGGCCACCAAAGATCGCACCTATGTGTCGCCTATGAGGTTCGTCGCATTCTCGATAGCTGCATCCACGAACAATTCCTTGGTCGATGACTTCTTTGCCCTCGCCGACTTGGGCTTCATGGTCGTCGCAGATGAACCCAAGCTGGCGCCCCTGACAGCGATTTTCGACAACGCTCCCATCACGGCTGCATCGCTGCGTGCACACATCGACACGATCGGAACGGTGATGACCGACGTGAGTTTCGACTACCTGCTCGATGGGGCCGTAATTGCCGTAAACGACAGCGCTGTGCGGAAACGTCTGGGTGAAGGTAGCCGCATTCCTCACTGGGCGATCGCCTTCAAGTTCCCGTCCGAGACCGCTCGTGGTGTACTCGACCGGATCGAGAATGCTGTCGGCAAGACCGGCGCAATCTCCTATACGGCTGTGCTGCGTGAACCCGTGCAGCTTGCAGGAACAGCCGTCGAGCGCGCGTCACTACACAACCCCGCAATCATCGCCGCCCTCGGCGTGCGCATCGGCGACACAGTGATCGTCACTAAGCGCAACGAAATCATCCCGCAGATTGTCGAGGTTGTACTCAGCGAACGACCAACCGACTCGGTCCCTTACGAAGACACCAAAGTGTGTCCAAACTGTGGTGAGCCACTCGACTTCTCGGCCGCTCGACCGAAATGCCTTAGCCCAAGCTGCTCGCTCGGCTCCCGACTAGCTAGTGCCGCAAGCCGCAATGGATTCGACTGGGATGGTGTCGGCAAGATCGCTCTTCAAAAGGCGGTCGACGCTGGGCTCGTCAACAACCTGGCCGATGTGTTCGCACTCGACGCCCAAGGATGGGCCACGCTGGAAGGAATCACTGATTCGTCAACCAAGATCGTCGACATCATCGCCGCATCGCTTACAACTACCCGGCTCGACCATGTGCTTGGTTCCCTGGGCATCCGCTTCGTGAACCGCACGTTCGCTCGCCGCCTGGCCGAACACTTCGGATCGCTCGACGCGATCCGGGCGGTCGACTTTGACACGTTGCTCCAGGTTGACGGCATCGGCGACGGCCGCGCCGAGGCCATCGTCGCCGACCTCGCAACCCTCTCTCCTGTCCTTGACCGCCTGGCCGAGCTCGGGCTTACACCGCTGCCCATGCCAGAGATTCACATCACCGAAGGCGCACCGTTGGCCGGCCACAAAGTCCTCGTCACTGGCTCACTTCCGGGCGGCATGAAACGAGACGAAGCTAAAGAGGCTGTCCGCACCCTTGGCGGCGAGCCAGCGTCATCGGTGAGCGCCAAGGTCACTCGTTACGTGATCGGCGAAAGTGCCGGCCAAGCCAAGGTCGACAAGGTCGAAGCCCTTGTGGCCTTGGACCCCGAGCGCTACCAGGTCCTCAGCGGCGACGAATTTATCGAACTGCTCCAGCAGCAGCTGTAACGGTACGAGTCGGCGTCAGGCGCAGCCTTCGACCAGGCCAACCCAATTCCGGTCGCCAGCATGAATTTGAACGATGAGACCGCCCTCGCTCACGAACTGCACCGTACTCGGGTCATTTGCGTCGGTCGGTTGGAACGTCAGATAGTTGCCCTCCACGTACTTATGGGGAGAACTCTCGATCTGACCAGGGAAGGTGTCGAGGATCGTCTGCTCGCTAACGCCAACCGCCATACCCGATGGAGTAAACCAGCGGCTGTCCGAAACAGTCACCCGACGGATAATCGCATCGGTCGAACTGGTCAATTCGACCATAATCCACACCTCGCTAGCAATCGCAGGCGTCGAGATCGAGCCACATTCACCTGTCATATTTCCGTTGATGGTCTCGATCTCGATTGTGGTCCCGAGCTCGACCGAAAGCTCCGACACCATCATCCCAATGCGGATCGCACCCAGACCTGCCGAAGAGAGCACCGCGTCGTCCAGCGGCCAGTCGGCGGATTCATAAGGGCTCGCCGCAGGATCAAGTCCAGTGCTCGGCGGGACCTCGTCGGTGATGGTTGATTCGCTGGTGGCGTCGGGTTGTTGGCCCTCCCCGGCGCTCAGAGATCCTGCGCTCAGAGATCCGTCGCTCAGAGATCCGTCGCTCAGCGGTCCATCCGCCTCGCCGATCTGGTCTGATGTACCGGCAAGGTCGACCAAATCATCTGCGGACTGACCCCCAAGAGCAAAAATGCCGAATCCAACGATGAGAACCACCACTGTTGCCACTAAAAGGCTGCGACTGTGGCTTACAAGCCACGCGCCGCTGACACTTGGCATTGCGGTCGTGGAGTCATCGGGTTTGCCTCTAGGCGTTGGACACACCGCCGACGCATCCGACGCCGCACTCGGTTCCTCACCTTGGTCGCCTTCGTTCAAGCAGTTCGTTATGTTCTCCCAATAGCCGGGACCGGGCTCGGGGATTCGACTCTGCAGGAATTCGTGGAGCTCAGTGTCGTGTCGCTCTTTCGTCATTGCTGCCTCCAGTTCCACAGTCCGGTTCGGGTTCCACAGTCCGGTTCGGGCTTGACCGACCTTTGATGCAACGGTCCCTAGGGGCAACCCAACAATGGTCGCTGTTTCGTCGAAGCTGTACCCCAACCCGACCGTGAGCATCAACAGAAGCTGGTCGACCTTCTCGAGCGTGTCGAACGATTGTCCCAGTTCGACTGAAGCGATCGCGCTGGTTGCGACATCGGGCACAACCGGGGGCGATCCCAGTTCAGCCACATCACCATCTTGGCCATAGGAACTGCGGCGAGTGTGGTCGATTGCGCTGCGAAGACTGACGGTGTGAAGCCAGGTTTTGAGCGATGCCCCGCCGTCAAAGCGCGCAATGCTGCGAAACGCCTTCTCATAGGAGCGCTGCATGACTTCGTCGATCGCGTGCGCAGAACCTACGACCATCCATACGACGCCCCGCAAATCGTGATCCCACTCACGAATCATCTCGCTGAAGGCGTCTGCATCACCCATCAGAGCGCGGGCTTCGAGATCCAAAGATTCCACGACATCAAGAGTTATCACACTCATAGGGCGCACGAGCGCCTCATCCGTATCGCAAACTTTTGGATGTGTGGGCTGTGGGTGCTTATGCAGTGTCGACGATGGCGTACGCCTCTATCTCCACGGTCATGCGAGGGTCCACCAGCTTCGTGACTTCGACCATCGTCGACACCGGTCGCACCGCATCGAAGACACCACTGTGTGCTCGCGCTACCTCGGTGAGATCCCGCTCGATATCAGTCACATAGACCACCGTTCGTACGACGTCACTAGCTCCGCTGTCGACTTCGGCCAATGCCGCCAAGATGATGCCAAGTGCTGACACCGACTGCTCATAGGCACTGGTGCCGTCTAGCGAGTCCATCGCAGCGCAGGTGCCTGCGACATGTATGTGGTTACCAACTCGCACTGCACGGCAATAGCCATGCACATTTTCGAACGGACTTCCAGACGCAACGTTTTTCCGTGTCATTATTTCAAATTAGGCGCGTGGCGGACCTACTAGGTGCACCACGCGCCTCTTCTAATAGCTGATTAGTCGAGCCAGCTGGCGGGAGCCCCGCGCTGGACCTTGTTGAAGCGGCTGGCAAAGGAAGGCGTCTCGAACATCTCACTACTGCCCCCAAAGCCAAACAGGTACTGGCCGACGCGACGCATCTGCATTTCTTCGGAACCCTCGGTGATGCGGTATCGACGATGATGGCGGAAGATGTGTTCGAACGGCATGTGTCGGCTGTAACCAATGCCACCGTGCACCTGGATGGCCTTGTCGGCCGCTTCGCCAACAAGGCGATTGGCCTGATAATTACACATGGCGACCTTGTCGGAAATTTCCGTGCCGTGTTCGACCTGGTCCAATTCCCAAGCCGTCTTGCGAATGAGTTCACGCAGCATTGCTGCCTGGGTATGCAACTCCACCAACGGGAACTGGATCCCCTGATTCACCGACAACGCTCGCTCGTGGACCATGCGCTCACGGGCGTACTTAACGGCTTCGTTGATGCAGTACTGCGCCGCTCCCAGACTTGATGCGGCCTGGCGGATGCGGTTCTCGTGCACGAATAACTGCGCCGTGGCCAGACCCTGGCCCTCCGGACCAAGCATGTCGGACTCTTTCACCCGCACATCGGTAAGCGTGACCTCAGCATGATCAGTGGGCATGTTGTAGGTCCACCACATGAACTCGACCTTGAAGCCTGGAGATTCGACCGGAACGATGAAGTTTGTGATTCCGGCGGCCTCGCCCGGGCTACCAGAGGTGCGGCAGAAAATATAGTCATGCGTCGCCGCATGCATGCCGGTGTTCCACCGCTTCGCCCCGTTGATGACCCACTCGTCACCGTCCTTGTAGGCGTTGGTTTCCATGCGGGTCGCATCGGTACCAAACATGGGCTCAGTAAGACCGAAGCCAATACGAGCGTTGCCCTCCAGCATCTTTGGAATCCAGGTGTCCTGCTGTTCCTGCGAGCCGTACTTCTCCATCATCAGCACCGTCGGGAAGTTGCCAACGATCGATGACTCATTCTGCAAGTCGTTGTGCAGGCCAAGTCCCTTGGCCGCCAAGTGTTCTCGGATAACCGCCATTCCGAGGTTCGATCCGTCTTTACCTCCAAAACGTTCGGGCAGGTGCCAACGTAAGAAACCAGCGACGTCCGCTCGGCGCTTCATCTCCTTGAGAAGGGCCTCCCATTCCTCGTTCGGCCAACCGTTCCGATCCCAGTCGGTGCGACTGTCCTCGCGCCGATGATCGAAAAATCGGATGTTGTCGTTCTCGCGTTCGAGCGGCTTGATCTCATCTGCGATGAACTGGTCAAGCTGGTCGAGTAGCTCTTGAATGTCGGCCGGGATGTTGAAGTCCATGAACCGACCCTACGAGGTCACGAGGTTCCGACTTGAACTGGAGGCCCACCCCATCACGACAGAAGGGAATTTCATGTCGGCCAATGAAAACAGCGGCTAGCGTTTCGACCGTGCCCAACGCCAAGATCGATCACCGGTCGATCGGCATACTTGGCGTGCTCACCATCTGCGCCTATGGCTCGTGGTACTACTCGTTTGGCGTCTTACTCGGTCCGATTCAGGCCGACACGGGTTGGAGTGAATCGACGCTGGCGTCATCGTTTTCCACCGGAACCATTCTGATTGGATTGTCCGCACTGTTCGGAGGGCGACTGCTCGACGAGGTCGGACATCGGCCTGTCTTCCTGCTGGGTGGAGCGTTAGGAACAACGGCGCTCGTGGTCGCATCGTCGGCCGGCCACATCGGCGTGTTCTTTGCAGGCGCAGCGGTCGGCCTAGCGGCATTCGGATCGCTGGGTTTTTACCACGTCACTATGACGACAGCTGTCCGGCTCAACCCTGATGAACCAGCACGAGCGATCGCCGTCCTAACAATCTGGGGAGCCCTTGCGTCGGCCATTTTCCTGCCGGGCGCCGATTGGCTGCAGTCAGCGCTCGGTTGGAGGTCTGCGGTGCGGATTCTAGCAGGCGTGACCGGAGCCGCATTCCTTGTCGCTGCACTCGCCTTGCCGACTACAGCACCGACAGTGCCAACAACGCGTCCGTCGGTGCTGCGGCTCTTAGCCTCCACCGTGTCGACCCCGGCGCCACGTCTGTTCACGATCGCCGTCGGCTTCGGCGGTATGGCAATGTCGACGATGCTGGTCTTTCAAGTCCCCGTTATGACGGCTGCTGGATTAGGCAGCGCCACGGCAGCTTCAATGGCTGGCCTTCGCGGCTTCTGCCAGCTCGGCGGGCGTCTGCCTCTCACGCCACTCGTCGGCTGGCTCGGTCGCGATCGAGCTCTCATGGTCGCCTTCGCAGCGATAAGCGCAGGTGGCGCGCTGCTGTCGATTGCGGGCTCGATCCCTGTAGCCGCGCTGTTCGCCGTAGTCGCTGGGTTCGGTATCGGAGCCTTCAGCCCGTTGCAAGGCATGAAGGGCGAGCAACTCTTTGAGCGCGAGCGATTGGGCGCAACAATGGGGGTTTACGGCGCAGTGCTGCTGCTGGTGGGCTCCCCCGGCCCAATCCTTGGCGGCATCATTCTTGAGCGAACTGGTGATGCCCGATGGGTGACCGTGATCGTTGTGGTGGCCGCATCGATTGCGCTCACATCAACAGTATTTCTTGCTCGATTACATCATCAAGAGGATTGACAGTGGCAGACCTGGAAACCACCGGTCCGGGCTGGGCGTTCCGCTCTTTGTCGGCGGCGCCGACGTGACGCTCGGGTCTCGTAGCTAATGCCCTGGAATTCCGGCCTGCCATCTGCCGAGTTCTACATCATCAAGGTGAGCATTTCGTAGAGAACCGCCGGCTTCTCGCTACCAACCACGTGGATCACCGCTTCGCTCGTCAGCAATGTGCCAGTTCCTTTGGCCTCGGCCTTGAGCACCCGAGAACGAGCATGGAGGGTTGACGGGATCGGCACAGGTGCCAGGAAACGCAACTTGTTCGCGCCGTAGTTCACCCCGTTCGAAACACCGTCGAGGTCCACTGGCAGCTTGACGATCGAGGCCATCAGGCTGAGGGTAAAGAAGCCGTGGGCAATGGGTGCGCCGAAAGGACCGGCATTGGCACGGTCAACATCGACGTGGATCCACTGGTGATCACCAGTGATTTCCGCGAACAGATTCACCTTGTCCTGGGTCATTTCGAAGGTCGGGCCCCAATCAGAGAACTCGTCGCTGATGGAAGCGTTGATGGCATCTATGTCGTCGAATCGCATGCAAGAAAAGTTACTCCATGGCCGTTGGCCGGGCGCTACTCGAGCAGTCGAACTCTATTTCAAGACAACACCATTGACGGTTCTGTGGGCCCTTGGCAGTTCTTCAGTGCAGGATGACCGCATCATCACCAGTTGCACTCGCAACGTTCCAAACAAGGATTGCTCACTGGCCGGCTACCCGGCCTACCCTTTTTTGGCGGCGATCTTGGCTTTGAGGTTGGCGACGAATTCTTTGAACTCGGGCTGTTGCATCGCCCAGAACTGAGGGGGCGTTTCCAAGTCGACCGACTCTTGTGAGCTGCCGACCGTGTCGAGCTTCGAGAACGTGTCCTTGGTTTTAGCCACCAGTGCCTTGGGAGCAGCTGCTGCGGTCGTGGCGTAAGCAATAGCGGTGCTGATCAACTCGTCGTCGGACACGCACTTCCACGCGAGGCCTGCGTCAGCCGCTTGTTGTCCAGAAAGCCGTTCCCCAAATATGACCATTGCTTTCGCTGTTTGTTCATCGGTCTTGTTGCGCAGGCGCCAGGTGTGACCGCCGCCGGAATGGATAGCGATCTGGTGGAATCGCGAATCGAACTTGGCGGACTCGCCAGCCAGAATCATGTCGCAGGCAAGCGCAAGGTTCATGCCTGCACCTACTGCGGCTCCGTTGACTGCCGCGATTGTTGGCAGCGTCGAGTGCGCCACGGCGAGAAAGCCGGTGTAGATCGCTGCTAGCTGTTCAGCATTCTGTGCTCCGAGCAAATCGTCCAGGTGAGCTCCTGCACAGAAACCTCGACCGGCACCGGTCAAGACGATTGCCCCGATGTCGTCGTCGGCTTCGGCGTCGGCGACGGCTTGGATCAGCGCAACGTTCATCGGCGCAGTCACCGTGTTACGCCGGTCAGGGTCGTTTAGCGTGATTACGGCGACTCGATCATGGTTCTCGACAAGGATGGTCATGGGTGAAGAAGATAGTTGGGAGTGGTTCATCTCAGGCAATCGTCCCCTGGGGTCTCGGCAACGACCGGGTGGTGACACATGCCTCAACTGCCCGTTTGAGCCACGCAAAGTTGCGTAACGGCCACCATGTGTGAGTTTTCACTTGTGCCGGAGCCGATCTCGGCCACATCGTCTGCGGGAATGGACCATTTGTTTTATGGCCGACGAAGCAGGCCAAAATAACTCAGACATGAGCTGGGGCTGCCGATTACTTGTCTAGAACGGAATACACGATGCAGATTCCGAGCAACAATTTCTTTGCTACCGAACCCGTCCAGAAGCTCAATAACAGGGGCATGCCGATTACGAACAACATAGGTGTTTGGCCCAGCCCGTGGCCGAGGCACTGCCAATCGTTGATCGGCTCCGGTCGACGGAGTCCCCGACTCTGTCCAAATGATTAACTTGACTACCGTAGAGCAAGAAGAGAAAGTTGTGCTCATGGACGCCCACCTTGGTCCTAACAAATCTGAAGACAACAGCGTCTCGGACTCGACGTATGTCGATCAGCCCGCTAACGATGTGACGAACGAAGCCGACCTTGCCCAACAAGAAGACACCGACATAGCCAAGGGTGACGAAATAAGCGAGACTTGCCCCTTGGCAACTCCCGACAGCCTCAGTGCAGACCTACCGCTCCACTCAGAAGCGTTCACGGACTCTCTCGCCGATCGGGGCCAACATCCTGAGATGAACGCCACGCCGCCAGCAGAGCCTGCCGTAAACGCCTTGACTGACGCCACGCCGCACCACGACTTCCATGCAGCCAACGACGAAGCCAACAAACTCCACCACCATGCAGCCGAAGTTCTCAACGAGAGCCAAGCGTTAGCACACAAGCTCTTGGACAGCGCCCGTGAACGGGCAGCAACCACCGTCAAAGAGAGCGAAACCAGGCATCACGAGTGGTCAAAAGCGCCCGTGAGCGGGCCATCACGGTTCTGAGCGCCGCTCAGGATCGTGCCGCCGAGCTGATCACAAACACCGCTGAAGAGGCGAGACGCATCGACGACGATGCCCAAACGAAGGCCGCGGAGATAGCCGCCGAAGCAATCACTGATTCACAGACAGTCGTCGCCAACGGTGAAGAACGAGCTCGGGAGATCATTGAAACCGCTTCTGGGACGGCCGACGACATCATCGCTGGTGCCGAAGAAACCGCCGCTGAGATCAAGTCAGCGTCCGAGGCTATGAGGGCCAATGCCCAGTCAGACGCCGAGCAGATCCGCAACGAAGCCCGTGAGGCCTCCCGTCTCATGATTGCTGACGCACGCCGCCAGGTCGTCCCCATCGAAGAAACCCAGGACTCGTCCATCACCCCTTTGGAGTGAGGCAGTCGAGTCCTTAGAAAAACAGGGCTCGTCGCACTGAGCGTGTGAATGCTTCAGCACTCCCACTTTTGAGCTTTGACGCCTGGCCTCGTTAACGGGTGAACGTGCTCACGACTTCTAGGCGCGATGTATCGGGGAACATATCAATGACCTCGGCTCTCTGGTGTCCCCAGCCGCGCTCAGCGAGGAGCCCAGCGTCACGACCCAGTGACGCTGGATCGCAGCTCACCAATACCAGGTGCGAGGCGTTGGTGCCATCGATCAGCGTCACACCATCCTTGCCGAGCCCTCGGCGAGCGGGATCGGCAATAACCGTCGAAAAGTTCGTCGGCGACCATCGCTCGACTCGCGACTGCACGACCTGTACATCTGGACCCAGATTATACCGGGCGTCATGGACTGACGACGGATTGGACTCAACAGCACATCGGACTCGGTCACTTGCCGCCCCGCCGCCGAGCAACCCGACACCGGCGTAAAGGTCGAGGACCGGACCCTCGCTCTGGCCGAGTCCCCGACCCACCGCAGCAACCAGCGCTTCGGCCCCACCATGAGATGTTTGGAAGAAGGAATGCGCCGAGACGCGCCATGTCTTACCAGCGACCACATCATGGATCGCTGCGTCGCCGGGGTCTGCGGCTGACACCACCAGGACATCGTCGGGTACCCCCACCAACTCGCTAGTGCCGTTGGTCATAATCATGCGTTCGCCCGTTGCACTGCCAAGGCGCAATGCGATCTCGGTGGCGTCACCAAAGCGGCCGTTCACGAGTAACTCTTCGAGCCGCGGGTCAACGGCACCGCATTCGTCGGCCACAAAGGACTGATCGCTGCGCCGTGCGCTGTAGCCGGCTTGACCACCTGTCACGCGGCATCGCACTGTTGTCCGTCGACCTCTATCCAAAGCCGGGCTAACGACGTCTGGACGTTCGATGCCACCGAGTCGTCGAAGCTGTTCGACAACGATGGCTTCCTTGTATGAACGCTGTTCGTCAGACCCAATGTGCATCCAATCGCATCCACCACATTCGCCCGATAGATCGTGACTGCAAGACGCTGTGACCCTGTGGGGCGATGCTTCGACCACGTCGATGACCACGCCCCGAGCAAACCGTTTCTTCTTCTCGACGATCTCAACGCGTACCAACTCGTCAGCCAACGCACCTCGCACAAAAACCACACGACCGTCGTCAAGTCGGGCCACGGCCTCGCCTCCGGTCGCCATACGGTCGGTGCGCAATTCGACAGGCGAATATTCAGAACCCGATGTCACGTGGCGAGGTTACGCACAGAAACTCGCGCCGGTGGCGATTCACCGCTCGATGACTGCACTAACTTCATCGACGTGACTTCTCCGCGGCCGCTCTCGATCATCCCTTCAGTTCTCCCTGCCGACTTCAGTCGACTTGGCGACGAGGTCTCTGCCTTGCACGAGGCGGGCGTCGACCGCTTCCAATTCGACGTGATGGACGGCCGGTTTGTGCCAAACCTGACTTTTGGACCCGACGTAATCGCATCAGTTCGTGACCGCACTGATCGGCCCTTCGAAGCCCACCTCATGGTGGAGAAGCCCGACGAGTTGGCTCATCTCTATGTCCAAGCGGGTTGCGAGATGCTGATCGTGCACGCCGAAGCCTGCGACCATCTACATCGTACGCTCGGCCATATTCGCGAACTCGGAGCCAGCCCGGCAGTTGCCTTGAATCCCGCAACACCGGTCACTGAGATCATGCACGTTCTCGACCTGCTCGACATGGTCCTGGTGATGACTGTCAACCCAGGCTTCGGTGGCCAGCCCTACATTCCCACGATGGAACCCAAGGTAGCCCAGGTTCGGGCCCTCATCGAAGAGGGCGGCTACGACATCGACATCGAAGTCGACGGCGGAATTGGCCCAACCACCATCGCTGGCGCTGCACAAGCCGGCGCCAACTATTTCATCGCAGGCAGTGCTCTCTATCGGGACCCTAAAGGCCTCGGCCATGCCGTAGCTGACCTACGCCAGCGCGCCATCGAGGCCGGGGCTTGATCCAAGGGCGCTGGCGAATCAGCGTCGCTGTGCTGGCGCTGTGCTTACTCGGAGCCGCGTGCGTTGGACCTGAGCACACCTCGGCAGGCTTCTGCACAAAGCTCACCGAAGTGACGGGTGCAGGCGGCGTCGAGTCAGCACTAGAACCCGGTGACCCGGCCAGAATCGATGGTGTGGTCGCAGAACTCGCCGAACTCCACGAACGTGCGCCCGAAGAGATATCGACTACGACGCGAGCGCTGCTGGTGTTCTTCCGCTCATATCAACGCGCTGCACGTGACGAGCGCCGAGACGTAATCGCAGAGAACGAACTACAGCTTGCGCAAGCCTCATTCGAACTAGATCAGTACGCACTCGACGAGTGCGGGCTATTTCTAGAGCGGGCCGTCCCCACGCCTCGGCCTACCCTTAACCCCGTCATCCAAGCGCCAATCACCGATTGACGGGCCCGAGCCACCACCAGGACGGCATCAGTTTGCCTCGTCGTCATTGCCGAACGAGCCAATCGTTGGCGATGGAAGCTGTGCCGTGTCGGCCACCTGACCATCGAAGAACGCTGGAAATCGCACCATTTGCCAGTCACCATCGAGTGAGGGGTCAGCAATCGTCTGATACGTCGCATTGTGGATGGTCTGCGGGTCGCTCATGTGCTGGGCGAAGTCACGGACTGCTGCTGCCGGGACGTCGTTCTCCGCGAAGATGTCTTCCCACTCGATAGCGGCTCGTTCCATGAGTTTGGGGCCAATGTGTTCGGCGAACACGTTAAATGTCTCGGCAGGCGGCGCGTCCATAACTGAACCGAACGCTTCAGCGCACCCAGCGGACTCCATGGCACGGCGAAGCTGACGCCCTGTAACCGGCGCCAGTGTGAGATATCCCTCGGCAGTCTCAAAGTTCGAATCGCTCAATACCTGAATGGCGACGTCGGTGTCGGGTTCGGCACCCACGACGCGGTGGCCCGCGCTGATGTCCGCTCCGTAAAAATAGGCCATGGCATCGACCATCGCCATGTCACAAATTGATCCGGTGCCCGTGCGCTCGCGTTGATGGAGTGCAGCTGTAATCGTCTGTGCTGCGAACATGGCTGAGACCTTGTCGGCCACATTGTTGTTCGTGTTCATGGGTGTCTCGGTCCCCGAGATGACCGACCCTGAGCGGGCCTGCACGATGCCGTCATAGGCCGGGAGATCAGAGCGGGGCCCATCTTGTCCATAGCCCGACACTCGACACCAGATCAATTGCGGAAAGTCCTGTCGCACCTTTTCGGGCGTGAGTCCCATCTTGGGGGCAACCGCTGGTCGCCAGTTCGTAATTAAGACGTCGGCGTCAGCGAGTAAATCGAACAGCGCCGAGATCCCTTCGTTGGATTTTAGGTCAAGCGCGACGCTGGTCTTATTCGTGTTCGTCGCCTTAAATAGCAGCGATGAATCTCCATACGACTTACCGAATCGCCGATACGGATCGCCTCGTGGTGGTTCAACCTTCACGACACTGGCACCGAGATCGGCCAGCATCATGCCGGCCATCGGTCCGGATAAGAAGCTCGCAGCCTCGATGACTTTGAGACCCGTTAATGGCGCCACGTGTGTTCTCCCTTGTCTAACAGCCGTGTCGGCAGCGTAGTTCTACGAGCCCTAATCCAAAGAAATTTCTGCTCATTGAGTGACTCCGATCGATTTTAGCAACATCAGAAACTCTGACCACAGCCCAGGCAGCAGGATGTCGCACCCACCGAATACATTCATGGGGCTATGTCTTGGTCCGCCGTTCTCGTTGCATGTTTCATTGCGACGCAAGTTTCGATTGTGGGCATGCTTGTGACGAGTGGGCTGTCCAGCGAGCTGTTCGGCCGGCATCGTCGCATCGCCCGAGCCTCTGACACATCCGGCCTGCTGCAAGGCGCCAGCAAAACCGAATGGGTCGAGAATCACGAGTTCTGGGAACTGGGCGAAGTCGAGGAAGTCGCCTTCTAGCGACACGCGCTTCATCGCAGCTTGCGGTCTGAGCTGCACCCGCTGTCTTTCTGCAACCCGGATCTGAGCGGTACATTTTCGCGCCTCTGCGAGAACCTGAAGCTGTGCCAGCAGCGAGTGCGCCCCTGTCCGATGGCCTCGCTGCACTCCAAGCTGTAACGCTGAACCCCAACCCGACGAACCAGCGGCACTAAGTTCTGCACATGGTTTCTGAGATCTTCGATGCTGACCTCTGGTCGGCGGTGCCCGGCTTCAACTTTACCGACATCACGTACCACCGTGCGAACGACGTCCCCGCGGTGAGGGTTGCGTTCAACCGCCCTGAAATTCGCAACGCGTTCCGACCCCATACCGTCGATGAGTTGTACCGAGCGCTTGACCACGCCCGCCAGAGCAGCGACGTTGGTTGCGTGCTGCTCACCGGCAACGGGCCTTCGCCCCGGGACGGAGGCTGGGCATTCTGCTCTGGCGGCGACCAGCGAATCCGGGGCAAGGACGGCTACCGCTACACAGAAGACAACGCGGAAACCGCTGATGCCATAGACCCCGGTCGTAGTGGCCGTCTGCACATCTTGGAATGCCAACGGCTGATCCGATTCATGCCCAAAGTGGTCATTGCTGTGGTGCCAGGTTGGGCTGCTGGCGGGGGCCACAGCCTGCATGTCACATGCGACCTGACGATCGCTAGCGAAGAACACGCTCGCTTCAAGCAGACCGACACCGACGTAGCTAGCTTCGACGGCGGCTTTGGGTCGGCCTTACTGGCCCGCCAAGTAGGGCAGAAGCTCGCCCGTGAGATTTTCTTTTTGGGTCGCACCTACTCCGCCGCCGAAGCGCATGCTCAAGGTGTAGTCAACGCCGTTGTGCCCCATGCCCAACTCGAGACAGAAGCATTGCAATGGGCACGCGAGATCTGCGGCAAGAGCCCTACCGCTCAGCGCATGGCCAAGTTTGCATTGAATCTGATCGACGATGGCCTAGTGGGCCAACAGGTCTTCGCTGGTGAGGCCACCCGGCTGGCATACATGACCGAAGAGGCCAAGGAAGGCCGAGACAGTTTTCTTGAGAAGCGTGAGCCCGACTGGTCACCATTCCCTTATTACTACTAATTGGCAGCAGCGATTTCCAAGGGCAAAGTGGTTCCCGTCAGGAACATCGCTCCCATTGCATGGTCGCCCGCACATCGCTCCGAGAGCAAGCCCAGCATCTGTATCACTAGTTAGCGTGCAGCCCCCTGCTTGGTTTCACAGGGATCAGCGCACACTAACTAGTTGCTACGGATGGATAGGCCTCCGTCGACGGTCAGGATTGCGCCAGTCGTGAAGGAAGCGGCAGGAAGCACCAACGACAGGATCATGTGAGCAACCTCCTCAGGCTCGCCATAACGACGCAACGAAGTGCGTCGACGTGCATAGATCGCCTTGTGCTCATCCTTGATATCTGCGGTCATGCCGGTGTTGATTGGCCCTGGGCAAATGCAGTTCACCGTCACGCCCGATGGCCCAAGCTCAACAGAAAGCGACTTGGTCAATCCGACTACAGCATGCTTGCTGGCGGTGTAGGGCGCCATGGGTGCGGTAGCACCAAGACCTTCGGTCGACGCAATGTTCACAACACGCCCATCACCGTTGCGCTGCAGATCTTGCAGACACGCCGCAATTAGGTTCACGGGCGCATCCACATTGACAGCGAAGGTCAGTCGCCATGCATCGGCGAAGCCCTCGTCGCTGAGTTCGACGGGAAAAGATACCCCCGCGGCGTTGATCAAAATATCGACAGGGCCAAAGGCCTGATGGGCCGCATCCACAATGTTTATCGGAGCCGCAGCGGTGACCAGATCTGCCACCACGGTGTGAAGGGCCGCACCGGAGGGAAAGGAGTTGGCGAGCCCTTGGAGGCCATCGCCATCGCGATCAACTGCCACAACAGACGCTCCCTCCGCAAGCAGTAGAGCTGCAGTCGCGCGCCCCATGCCGGAACCTGCTCCGGTGACGATTGCCACCCGTCCGCTGATCGATCGGCTGAGCTGCATCTCTGAAGGCATCTCAACACACTAGATTCTTCTGTGAAGTCCGACCTCACTGAGAGCTCTTATGAGTACAGCCGAGATCCTGATCGTGTTCAGCGCATTGATGGCCTTGATCGCGCTCGTCACGATCGGCATTGATTGGATTGGCAAGCCACTTAAGCATCGCCGATTCATCCCTCACATCTACCGCTTCGACGACGAGAAGCTCCCGGTCGACGAATACGGAAACACGACCCTTGGACACGCTCTTGATGAACCGGCTGATGTCGCTCCGGTGCCCCACCTGGTACCGATGCCTTACATCCAACCGGGTACGCACCTACTGCCGTTGCAGATTCTTGACCATTTGCCTTCCACCATCTCAGCGCAAGCTCCTATTCCCTCATTGATAGCTGAACTGGCGAACCCAACCGTAGCGGTACCAACCCAACCGAATCCTCGCAAGATCGCGCAGCTCGCACCTGCGGTAGCCGCCTCATCGATAGCAAGCCAATCAGCTTTCACTGACAGCCTTGCCCCAGATGGACCTGTGGCATCGCTAGACGAGCCACCTGGCATGTTCGCTCACTCGACTATTGCTGGCACCCGTTCAGACCCGGCGATGCCAACTTCGTCAGAACAAGCATGGGTGCCAGGAATGGCGTTGGACATGACCCTCAACGACCAGAAGCCAAGCCTGGCGATCAAAGCAGAACGCTTCTGGATGGCAACTGCCGAGGCGACCAGCAACTCGCACTTCGATCAGGACGATATCGACCGCATGGGGTCTGGCAAGGCGCCTCGGCGAGTCAACCCGCGAACCGGACGTACCGAGGCAATGCAGCTCACCGGACTACGCCAAGCATCGGACCGCGATGATGTTCGCATGCGCTGGCCCGACGACTCAGTCGACCCTTGGAGCTCTTCGTGAGCAAAAGTCTGGCCGCCGCATTCCGCAATGGGAATGGCCGAAAGGCCAAATGGAAGGGCCAGATCATCCATTCGTTGCTCCAAATCAGTGTCAAAGAAGGCGACACCATCGAAGTCGCCCGCCTCGGTGCATCGCCAACGCGAGCCCAGGCGCTGAAGCTGGCGGTCGACAAGGGCAACCTTCGCGCCAACGGCGTCGTCATATCCCCCGTTGCAATCTGGACTCACACATCACCCGAGCAGGTAGCGCTGCACGTTGTTGGTCGCAAGGCCCGGTCAATCGATATTTGGAATAGCTGGTCATTCAATGGGGTCGACTCATCGTGGCTCGGCAACGCCGGCATGATTGTCCAGAGCGTCGACAACGTGCACACGCTGCGGTGCAGCGATGGGTTGGGTGAACCCAATTTCGACGACCTGATCGTCAGCGTCACGGTCCGCCATGCATGACCAACAACATCGGAACGAAACAGCGCGTTCGTCGGTAGCGCTAGCGCTACAGCCCATACAGAGCTAACGACTCAAGGAAATGACGCAGGGCTCGATGCTTGTCCGACGCTCGGCCAAGGCCCGTATCTCCCAACGACTTCTTGAACTCAGCACGCGCTGCGAACGTCCTGGCGTCGTCGAACTGACCCAATTGAGACAGAACTCGGTCGAGTACTCATTCTCGACGAGTCGGCCTTGAGCGACACCTCGATGAACAACCAACCAGCTCTGAGTTAACGATCGACGGTAGAGACCTGCGCCACCCAACGATCGTCGGTGGGGACGTCGGCAAGGACTCCCGCCGCTGCAACCGCGAAAGCCACGACCTCAGCAGGGGCCGTGTCGGGATGTATCCCAAACAGCAAACCACGTTTCGAATGATCGCTGAGCTTGACCCATGTTGGCGGGATCGCTACGTCGGCTTCGACGAGTCGCTCCTCAGCGTTCGCCCCTCGCGAATGCAACAGCCCAAACTGCGCTGGCTCGTTGCCCTCTGCCGCAACCCAAGTCACCTCGGGAACTTTTGATCCTCGGCCCGAGAAAATACGAGTCAGCATGCTCACCACCGGCAGGTATTCGGGGTCAACCCATGGCGAGATCGTGATCCACTCGCGCCCATTTGCCCGTTCGGTAATCGCCTCGATCGCGTCAACTACCTCGCTGAAGTCGCACGCTCGGAAATGCACCTGCTGATGTTCGATTGCCACATTGGCAGTGTTGCAGAGCCCGCGCACTTTCAGGTGGCAGGCTGACCCGTTGTAGGTTTGGTGACGATGGCTTCACTCTCTGAACGATTTGCCGCATGGATGGCAACACACGACACCGACAATCCCGGAACACCGGCGGCGACGGTGCTTGCACTGCGCGACGGCGATGCCGGCCCCGAAATACTGATGGTCCAACGAAATGCCAAAGGCACCTTTGCTAGCAACTGGGTCTTCCCCGGGGGCAAGGTCGACCCTGAAGACTTCCATGGCAACGACGACATCGTTGCGGCAAGTCGTCGCGCCGCATGTCGCGAGGCATTGGAGGAAGCTGACCTGGTCGTCGAGGAGGCTGGCCTGCTGCCGTTCTCGCACTGGATGCCACCAACGGTCGTTCCTCGTCGATTCGCGACGTGGTTCTATGCAACCGAAGCGCCCCAGGGCGTCGACGGCGACGTCACGGTCGATGGTGGCGAGATTGTTGACCATCTGTGGGTAACGCCAACCGAGGCGCTCCGGAAACATGCAGCCGGCGACGTCACGTTGGTGCCACCGACATGGATCACCCTGAAGCACCTGGCAGCGTTCGGTAACACTCAAGAGGCTCTGCAGGCCATCGCCGATCGGGAACCGCCCTTCTACTTGACCAAGATGGCCAGCAAGGAACCGCCAACTGTCATGTGGCATGGCGATGCCGGTTACGACACCACCGATCTTGATGCTCCGGGACCTCGCCATCGGCTCGTCATGGATCCCGATGGCTGGGTGTTCGAGGAGCCGTCGACGGCGAAGTAAAATAAATGGCCCCGTGTTGGGGCTTGGTCCCGAAGAAAACGAACGATGGCTGCTCTCGTTTCGAGAGCAGCCATGGCCGGTTTTAGTATCAGTTTTTGGGCGACAGTCGATCTGCCGCAGGTCGACTAGGCATCGCCTTCGGCTGCCTGATCTTCGATGACATAACCGATCTTCTCTTCGACTATGTCGATCTTGTCGGTGAACTCGCCGCCGGTCTTTTCATCCATCATGTCACCAGCCTTAGCGACGCCGCCCTTTGCCTTGTCGACGTTGCCGCTAAGCATGTCTTTGATCTTGTCAAGTAGCCCCATGTGTCATTCTTTTACGTGTTTACGCGGCCAGCGTTACTGGCAGGCCTTTATTTTGTAACGAAAATAGCTGAATGAGAGCCCTGGGTTCCCTCGGCTTGCGGCCCTTCCCTACACTCTGCCGCCATGGGCGACGTAGCGAAACACACAGAGATACCTGACGGTGAGCTCTATCTAGGTCGCGATGCCAACGATGAGCCGACCTTCTATGACGCTTCGAATCTGACGACCCACGGCGTGATCGTGGGGATGACCGGTTCCGGCAAGACCGGCTTGGGCATGATCATGCTGGAAGAAGCTCTGCTGGCCGACATCCCGACGCTGATCATCGATCCCAAGGGCGATCTGGGAAACCTATTACTCACCTTCCCCGACCTGGCCTCCTCGGATTTCGAACCTTGGGTTGGCGCCGACGGAGATGCTGGCGCCACCGCTGAGTTGTGGAAGTCCGGCCTTGCCCGGTCAGGGATTGCCCCAAGCCGTATTGGTCAACTCCGATCCAAATGTGACATGACCATCTACACCCCCGGATCCTCTGCTGGTGTGCCACTAAACGTGATTGGTTCTATGGAAGCTCCAGATGCTTCTGTTACTGAAGATCCGGCTGCCTTCGAAGAATCAAAACACGACGAGATCGAAGGCCTCGTGTCGTCGTTGCTCGGTTTGGTCGGTGTCAACAGTGATCCGTTAAGCGGCCGCGAACACATCTTGCTGACCAACATCATCGACCATTTTTGGTCTCGCGGTTTGTCGGTCGACATCGAGTCGCTCATCCAGAGCGTCATGCACCCGCCGTTCCGCAAGTTAGGTGTTATGCAGCTCGACATCCTCTTCCCCGAGGGTGATCGTCTGAAATTAGCGATGAAGCTGAACGGACTCGCTGCCTCACCTGCATTCGCTGCTTGGAGCCAGGGTGTACCGCTGGATATCGACACCATGCTCTTCCAAGCAAACGGCGACCCACGGGCTGCCGTGGTCAGCATCCACCACCTTTCCGATGAAGAACGTCAGTTCGTTGTCACGCTGCTGCTCTCAAAGGTCGTCACCTGGATGCGCAGTCAACAAGGTAGCGATGATTTACGTGTTCTGATCTATATGGACGAGGTGTTCGGTTTCGTGCCACCAACAGCGATGCCGCCATCGAAGAAACCGATTCTGACGATCCTGAAGCAGGCTCGTGCCTTTGGTGTCGGCCTGGTGCTCTCAACCCAGAACCCAGTCGACATCGACTACAAGGCGATTTCCAACGCCGGCACCTGGATGATCGGGCGGCTGCAAACTGAACGCGACAAGGCACGCTTGCTCGAAGGCATGGAGCGGTCCGATGGCGCCGTCGATATCAAGGAGTTGGATGCCGCGATTTCGAGCCTCGACAAGCGCGAGTTTGTACTTCACTCGACGCAGGGAATGCCTCGCCGATTCTCGACTCGGTGGGCCATGTCCTATCTAGCTGGTCCGCTGACTCGGACCCAGATCGGTCAGCTCACTAGGAATGTGACCGCAGCAGCAACCAAACCACAGAACACACCTATGTCTGTTCCAGCGGCATTGGCCCAGGTCCTACCTGTGCTCGCCGACAACGAGTCAAACGTGGCGCCGCCAGTCGCCAGCGGCATTGATGTACGGTACCTTCGAGCCGACGCACCCTGGGCCGCCCACGCTGGTTTCGATCCGTCAGGTATCCGGCTTGTGTCAGCACTCGCCGTTCGCATGCACCTGTTCTACGACGAGGTGAAGGCCGACCTACGCCACGAAGTCGAGTGGGAAGGCATCGTTCGAATAGAGGGCTCAAGCATCGACCCCAACGACGCACTGGCTGTCGACTACGACAGCCGCGACTTCGCTGCCAAGCCAACTGGTGAGCAAATTTATGTGCTGCCCGATGCTCTCGTCGACAAGAGCACCTTCTTCACCCAGGCCAAGAAGGCGTTCCAGGATCACCTCTATCGCACTGAGTCGCTGCAGTTATTTCACAATAGTGAACTTAAAGTATTCAGCCGGGTCGGGGAAGACGAGCAGACGTTCCAACATCGCTGCGGAAACATTGCCGATGACCGAGCTGACGAGCAGATAGACAGGCTCCGCAACGCTCTTGTGGAGAAGGAAGGCCAGCTAGGCAGCGACCTGGGAAAGCTTGAGGACCGAATCCGCGAACTCGAATACAACCGCGAAAGCACCCGCAACGAGGCGTGGGCAGGCGCAGCGATGGACGTTCTTGGCGGCCTACTTGGCGGGCGCCGACGATCTCGTTCCGCCGGCCGGTCGATCTTGCGGGGCCAGAAGGCTACGGGCAAAGCCAAGCAGCGTTTGGCGACGGCCCAGAACCGCTACAACGACAAGTTTGAGGATCTGAACGAGCTTCGTGAGGAGGTCGAAGACGACATCAATCAGATCATGTTTGAATGGCAAGACAAGGCCCAAAATATTCAGGCCTACGACGTGCCGCTCGAAAAGACTGACATTGCGGTCGACGAAATCGCTCTCGTCTGGATCCGCCAATAGTGCGACAGTTCTTCCCGGACTCGTTTGTCTGGCATGCAGGTCGAAAGACGGCTACCGCTGCCGCAACGCACCCCCGCACCGCAGGGCATTTCGCTCTCACAAGGTTGCGAGCCAAGTGAGTGATCCGGACTCTCGCTATTCGTCGAGCTCTTCAGGATTTTCGAGGTCGGGTTCGGCTTCAGATCCGGGCGTGGGCTGCGCTTCGGAAGTCGCCGCTGACACGGTTGCGATGCCGAGGGACCGAGACGTGACCAGTTCATACAAGTTTGATCTGGCGCAGTCCTGATCGCGAGGCGGTTTGGGGTATTCCTGCACCCATTGGCCATTGCGCACCACCATCAGGACGAAACATGGCGTTGGTTCGCCGCCACCAGGGTTCGTTACCGGCAAGATCCCGTCGGCCGTGTAAAAGTCAATTTCTTTGGCGATCCGGATGAGCGCTTCGCGAGTCGACAGTTCGGGCTCGACCTTGAGCAACGTAGTAAACGCAGCCTCGAACAGTCGGCCAGCCATCCAACTCTGCAGACCGACCTCGCTCCAACCGGCATTAGGCGCAACGGTCGCAAGGTTCGCTCGGTACTTGAACAAGTCACCGCGTGCCTTCGGTGATTCAAAATGGCTGTGGGCTATCCAGGTATAGACGCCCTCGACGGCTTCGCCGCCGTCGAGCAGGAACTGCTGGCTGTAGCAACCCCACTCACAAAGGACGAACCCGGGCGGGTCTTCGAGGACACGAAGTAATGCAATCAATCGTCCGGGATCTGCAACCCACACAAGCGACTCGGCGTCAGAGGCTTCCCACCGAGGAACAATACGCTCGGCCGGGTCTTCTTCTAGTTCGGCAGGAAGTTCGAACACGACGTCGAGACCTTGCCCTATCAACATTTCGCGTTGGCGCTCGTTCGCCCGTTCGAGATCCAGAGCGAAGTAACGGAGTAGACCCAGGTTCTGCGCCGCCTCAGGAAAGGTCTTTTCCAGGTAATTTGCTGGGCCCGCCTGGCGGATGTTGTTAAGGAACGGGTTCGACAGCACGGTGACCGGCGAAGCGGCTCGACGAGAGCCATAGACCTGACCGGGGAAGTCGGCGATATTGCATTGTTCCGAGCCCAGCAACTCAGCGCCTTGGGAGTCCCCGAGGCTGTGTGACCCAACAATGGCGAAGAAGTCGCCCTGACAAACCTGTTCGAGTGCCGCTTGGTGGTCGAACAGTTTCGAGTCGATGGGCACGAGCTCGACGAAACGGCCTCCAAGGCCGCCGTCCTCGTTGACCTCGTTTGCCCACGCAAGAGTACCGAGCCACGCGTCGCGGAAGAGTCCGTCAGCGGTGCCCTGCGTCTCGTCGTCAAAAATCACTGCAAGACGGATGACGTCATTCGAGAGGCCAGGCTGCACCATCGGACGAGGGGTGGGAACTGCCACACCTGATTCGGTAGTTGGTTCAGCGGTCGTCGTCGGCAGAGCCGTGGGTGTCGGGGCCATAGGCTCAGACGTTGCCATCACCAGTGTTGCGTCCGAAGAGTCGGCGACGGGCACCTGGGGTTCGCCGCAGGCAGCCGCCACCACAGCAATCGCGAGCACGCCGCAGCACACGGCTGCAGAACGTCGTCCGTTTGTGAGCCAGTGCACGATGAGAATCATCATAGTTGCCCCATCGGTCTCACCTAGTGCGCTCCCTATTCCCACAACGGGATTAGGGACGCTGCCTCAGATCGTCGCGAGCGGTACCCGTAACTAGCGTGTTGTGCTAGCTCGCAGTCCGCTCGCCAAGGACCAAGCTTGGGAGACAGAGAAGAGGAAGCTCCAAAGGCGGGTTCTGACTGACCGTCGCACGCGTCTTGCCTGGAGGTTTTGCCTTCACCTATCCGCGGCATCATCGCTCGCGGCTCTGCACCGACCTGTTCGATGAGGTCCTTGACGCCACCGGCATCGCCGATGTTGAAGCCCATAGCCAAGAATGAGTGCCTTGTTATTGGCAACGTGGAACGGTCGACGTCAGCCTCATAGTGCCCCAAACGGGCTTCTCACACCGACGGAGTGCTCAGAGTCAGGTGTTTGTCGATGCCGAGGACGTGATCCTCCAAACGGTGATTGACATAAAGCACCGCCGTCTCACTGGATGTGCATATGCGCTCGATCAGAGCTAGCACCAATTGACGATTCAGGTCATCGAGGCCGAGACACGGTTCGTCGAGAATGAGCAGCGGCGGATGCTTCACCATCGCACGCGCAATCAACAAAAGGCGCTGGTCTCCGTGCGACAGACGATTGAACGGCTCATCTGCCCGCGCTGTCATCCCCAGCAGCGCTAACCATTGATCCGCAATGGCTTTCTGGGTTTCTGTGCTCTTGGTGTACAGCCCGATGCTGTCAAAAAAGCCAGAAATGATGACGTTTCTTAGCCCAGTGCCGACTCGGTACTCCCACTGAAGCGCACTGGAGACATACCCTATATATTGCTTGATCTGCCAGATGCTCTCTCCTGTGCCGCGCTGAAACCCAAAAACCATGATGTCGTTGACATAACACTGCGGATGATCTCCTGTGATCAAGGAAAGCAAGCAGGTCTTACCGCTGCCGTTCGGCCCGCTCAGCTGCCAATGCTCATTCGCCTCGATCGTCCAGTCGAGGTTCTCGAACACTGTGTTGTCGTCGTAGCGAATGGTGGCCCCAGTCAAACGAACCAGAGGATCGCCGGAATTCAAAGCCGGTAGCCGAACCGCAGGATCGGCCATGGGCACCTCAAGCTCACTCATCTTCAAGTGCAGCAACTGATACAGCTCGGCAAAGGCGCTCTCATCGTCACGCTTCACTTGATGAAGTAAATGCCCATGGTCAACATAGGCAATATGTGTGATGAACTCCGGGCACTCGTCAAACCGATTCAGCACGATCACCATTGGTACGGTCTTCGCCAAAACACGCAGGTGAGCTTGAAGCCATGTCAGCGAATCGTGATCAAGACCATCGAAAGGCTCATCCAGAACCAAAAGTTCCGGACGGCTGGTCAGAGCTCGGATGAGCATGACCTTCCGAGTCTCGCCCGTTGAGAGCTTGCGGAAGGCTCGGCCCATCAGCGGCCGCAGACCCAATGTCTCGACTAAGGCCTGAGCAAGCTCATGATCCTGACAGACCTCATCGATGATCTTGGCTACTGGCGTGCCTTCTGAAATTACATCCAGGATGTCAGCATCATCCTTGCGTCGCTCGGCCTCGATCAGTTCCGCCTGCCTCTCATAGGAGACGAGAGCCACACGGTCAGGCAAACCCGACCGCGACCCGGACAAGCACTCTCCCTCACCCGCAAGCACCGCTGCCAGTGCCGACTTCCCAGAGCCGTTGGCACCCGTAATCAGCCAGTGTTCTCCCGGCTGGATAGTCCATCTGATGTCGCTGAGTTGAAAACGTCCGTCGAAATCAACCGACAAGGCATCGAGGCAGACCGCATCCTGATTGATCATTGATCCGTGCACACCCTCGAGCCTTGCCCTCTGCCAACAATTTCGATCAGATGATTCGCTTCATGTCAGCCATATACCCGCGCAAGATGCCACCGATCTGTTCAACCGGATGGTTGCGAATAGCCTCGTTTACCTCGATCAGACGCGCATTGTCGACACCATCGTCGTCGAGTTGCAGGCCCTTGCCGATCACATCGCTCTTGATGTCTTTCATGAAGTCGCTCAACAGCGGGACACACGCATGGTTGTACAGGTAGCACCCGTACTCGGCTGTGTCCGAGATCGTCGCATTCATCTCATAGAGCTTCTTGCGTGCGATGGTATTGGCAATCAGCGGTGTCTCGTGAAGTGATTCGTAGTAGGCCGAGTCGGCAATAATGCCTGCTGCAGTCATTGTTTCGAAGGCAAGCTCGACACCTGCCTTCACCATGGCGACCATGAGAATACCGTTATCGAAGTACTCCTGCTCTGCTATCTCCACATCAGCTGCATCTGTCTTTTCATAAGCCGTTTCTGCTGTGTCAGCACGCCAGCCAAGCAGTTCAGCATCGTCATTTGCCCAGTCGGCCATCATCGTCTTCGAAAAGGTGCCGTTCATGATGTCGTCCTGATGCTTTTTGTAAAGCGGACGCATGATGTCTTTCATCTGAGCTGACAGATCGAAGGCGCGGATCTTTGCAGGATTCGACAGGCGGTCCATCATGTTGGTCACACCGCCGTATTTAAGGGCCTCGGTGGTCGTCTCCCACCCGTACTGGATGAGCTTGGAAGCGTAACCGGGCTCGATTCCCTCTTCGATCATCTTGTCAAAACACAGGAGAGAGCCAGTCTGCAACATGCCGCACAAGATGGTTTGTTCACCCATTAAGTCGGACTTGACCTCAGCGATGAACGAGGACATGAGTACGCCAGCCTTGTGGCCTCCTGTACCGACGGCATAGGCCTTGGCCAGCGCCAGCCCATCGCCGTTCGGATCGTTGTCCTCGTGAACAGCTATCAGGGTCGGCACACCAAAGCCACGTACGTACTCGGCGCGGACCTCTGAACCCGGGCATTTCGGGGCCACCATGATGACGGTGATGTCGTCACGAATTTGCATGCCCTCTTCGACGATATTGAAACCATGTGAATAGGAGAGACATGCTCCATGCTTCATTAAAGGCATGATCGCGTTCACCACCGGGGTGTGCTGCTTGTCTGGGGTGAGATTCAATACGACATCGGCTGTAGGCAGCAGCTCGTCGTAGGTGCCAACGGTAAAGCCATTCTCCGTAGCGTTTTTCCAGGACTGGCGCTTCTGCTCGATGGCCTCAGCGCGTAGCGTGTACGACACGTCTAAGCCGCTGTCTCGAAGATTCAGGCCCTGATTCAGCCCCTGAGCGCCGCAACCAATCACGACTATCTTCTTGCCTTTCAGAGCATCCACACCCTCGGTAAATTCGGCAAGGTGCATGAAGCGGCACTTTCCCAACTCAGCCAGTTGCTCGCGCAGCGGCAAGGTGTTGAAGTAATTGTTCGCCATGAGTGTGCTTTCCATCAGAGGTAGTTCAGTTGGATTCTACCCTTAGACCAGTGTTTCGTAAATTGATATATTTGCAATGCATCATCCCTAATTGTGCAAGATGGGCGCATACTCGCATCATGAACGTCAGAACGCTTAAACACTTCCTTCTCTTGTGCGAAACTCTGAATTTTGGGCGCGCCAGCCATCGTGCGAACATCAGCACTTCTGCCCTGTCTCGCAATATCCGACAACTCGAAACTGCGCTCAATGCATCTCTATTCGACCGCGACAACCGCACGGTTGGGCTCACCCTAGAGGGTCATAAATTTCAACGCTACGCGCGCAACGCAGTCCAACAGTGGGAGCAAATTTGTTATGAACTCACTGATCCCGCGGAGCAACTTCAGGGTGAAATAAGCATCTACTGTTCTGTGACCGCCAGCCACAGCATTCTGTTCGACCTATTGAACCGCTTTCGACCCGCCCATCCCGGCGTTGAGATCAGGCTTCAAACCGGTGACCCCGAGCATGCCATTGCCCGCGTTCTGGCGCTGGAGGAAGACTTGGCAATTGCTGCACGCCCGGCGAGTCTGCCGCCCGGCGTGATATTTAAGCCCATACTTATCTCCCCGCTTGTCTTCATCGCCCCACGGGAATCAACGGATCTGAGTCTTGCGCAGTTACCGCCCGACAAGACCGCCACCTGGCAGCAGATTCCGATGATTCTTGCCGCCAGCGGGATCGCCCGTAAACGCGTCGACGCCTGGTTCCGAACCCTTGGCGTCACGCCAAAGATCTACGCACAAGTGGCTGGTAATGAAGCCATCGTCAGCATGGTCAGTCTAGGTCTCGGCGTTGGCATCGTGCCGAAAATCGTTCTCGACAACAGTCCACTTGCCGCTCGAGTGCGGATACTCGACATCAAACCTGCTTTGGCGCCCTACGACCTCGGACTATTCACCTTGAAACGCAATCTCAAAAACCCGCTGGTCAGCGCTTTCTGGTCATTGTTGGCCGATGAGACAGACGAAGTCTGAAATCATGCTGCTGCAGTTTCGAAGCGGTGGTCGGTGTCTTAGCTCTGCACCACGGAGAACGTCGGCTGCGATGCTCTTCGTTCTCCGGTTGGATTTAGATTGAAGGGGTTGATTCGACTTTGGCTAGCTCACTGAGAGCGATCTTGCCTGTGCGCTGAATCTCGATAATGCCGTAACGGCCTAACAGCGCCTCGAAATCGTCGAGGCGGCGTTGTGATCCCGCAAGCGAAACCATTAGTTGATCAAAGCCCACGTTCAGCACCTGGGCATCGAAGATTTGAACAAGATCGAGAATCTCGCGTCGCGACTCGGGCGTCGGCGCGTTGAGCGTCGCCATCAGTAGCTCGCGTTCGACCGATGTTTCCGAATCAAGTTCGCGGATCTCGAGCACGTTGATGAGCTTGTCGAGCTGCTTTACCACCTGGTCGATAGACGTCGAGCTGACGTCGACAACAATCGTGATTCGGCTAAAGCGCTCATCTTCGGTTGGCGCTACGGCCAGAGATTCAATGTTAAAGCCGCGCCGGGAGAAGAGACCGGCGATACGAGCAAGGACGCCAGCCTTGTTCTCGACGCGAACGACAATAGTGTGGAATTCGCAGGCATCGCTCATGACGAGACTCCTTCGTCGTCTCGCTGCGAAGGATCGACCAGTAGATCGCTATTGCTTGCGCCGGCCGGAACCATTGGATAAACATTCTCGGTGGCTTGCGTCCGAAAGTCGATCACGACCGGACGGTCATTGATCTCGTTGGCTTTCCGAATGGTCGGCTCGACTTCTTCGGGTGAGTCGACTCGGAATCCAACGCAGCCCATGGCTTCGGCCCACATCTTGTAGTTGGGGATGTCTGACCCGAAGTGAGTCTCGCTGAAGCGCTCGTCGTAGAACAGTTCTTGCCACTGACGGACCATGCCCAGCCAGCTGTTGTTCAGAATTGCGACCTTGATAGGGATCTTTTCGACCGCTGCGGTGATGAGTTCTTGCGATGTCATCTGGAAACAACCATCGCCATCGACCGCCCAAACCATGCGGTCCGGCATTCCGGCTTTGGCCCCAACCGCTGCTGGAATCGAGTAACCCATTGTGCCAAGACCACCCGAGTTGATCCAGGTGTAGGGGTGATTAAACGTCCAGTACTGGCTGGCCCACATCTGATGCTGACCAACACCTGAACAAAGAATGGTGTCGCTAGGGCAGGCTTCGGCGAGCTTCTCGATCACAAACTGTGGTTTCAGCAGCTTGCCCGGTTCATGGTCGCCGTAGACCAGCGGGTACTTCTCTTGCCAGCCGCTAAGCGTCTGGCGCCACGCATCACGATTGGGCTGTGCCTTGGCACCGCCTAACCCTTCGAGCTCACCGAGCATGTCAGAGATGATCGACTTGGCATCGCCAGCGATCGGTATATGCGCAAATCGAACCTTGCCGAGCTCGGCCGGGTCGATGTCGACATGGATAATCTTGGCATCGGGTGCGAACTTGTCACGAGCTCCCGTCACGCGGTCGTCAAAACGGGCGCCCAATGCGATGAGTAGGTCAGCCTCTTGCATTGCCATTACCGCGGTGTAGTTGCCGTGCATGCCCGGCATGCCCAGATTCAGTTCGTGGTCATCAGGAAAACCGCCACGGTTCATCAACGTGGTTACCACGGGGATCTGCGTCATTTCGGCCAGCGCCATTAGCTCGGCTGCTGCACGAGAGCGCAAAATACCGCCGCCGCTGTAGATCACGGGACGCTCAGCCGCCATGATCATCTTTGCGGCTTCTGCAATCGCGGTTGGATCGCCTGTGGTCTTTGGGTTGTAGCCGGGAAGATCGTGCCCCGTCGGCTCGTACCACTCGAATACGGCGTCGGGGAGAACGAGATCTTTGGGGATGTCGACTAGCACCGGACCTGGACGCCCGGTCGTCGCCAGATGGAACGCATCGTGGATGACCTGAGGAATGTCTTCGACCTTGGTCACCAGGTAGTTGTGCTTGGTGGCCGACATGGTGATACCGGTCGTATCGGCTTCCTGGAAGGCATCGGTGCCGATTGCCGGAAGCGCGACCTGGCCCGTGATGCAGACCATGGGGATCGAGTCCATCATCGCGTCGAGTAGAGCGGTGACCATGTTGGTTGCGGCGGGACCGCTGGTCACGATCGCAACACCGGGCTTGCCTGTGGCGTGGGCATAGCCCGAAGCCATATGACCAGCACCTTGCTCGTGACGCACTAGAATGTGTCGAATACTCGACTCGATCAGTGGGTCATAGACGGGCAGGATCGCACCACCGGGCATGCCAAATACGGTCTCCACGCCCTCATGCTCGAGCGCTTTGAGCACCGCTTGGGCTCCGTTGATCTGCATTACTCACCTGCTTTGACTTGTTCGTTTGTCATAACTGTTTGGTTTTGTCTGCTACACGCTGGAACGCTTTGCGGTAGTGCTGCGGTGTCTTTGACCCTGAAAAGCAGAAGGGCCTCCCGGAGGGGAGGCCAAGCGCACACGGGAAAAGAACCGAGCGCTACGTAAGTACTACTACCGTGCTGTGCAACATGACCGACTCAGTATATGAAGAGGAACGGGCAGGCGTCTACCCCGGCTCGTTTGATCCCCCAACGATCGCCCATCTTGGCATCGCAGTACTAGCCAAACGAGCTGCCAATTTGGGCCGCATCGACCTGGTTGTTTCCCGTAATGCGCTGGCCAAAGAGGATGCAGACCATGCACCATTCGACCTCCGAATAGCTGTCATCGAGGCCAGCATCGCTCACGCTCCATGGCTGAATTTGGTGATCACAGAGAAACAGCTCATCGCCGATATCGCTACTGGTTACCATGCCGTGATCATGGGTGCGGACAAGTTCGAACAAATCCAAGACGTGCAGTTTTACGCCGACGAGGCCACCCGCGATACTGCTATGGCAGCGCTGCCAACAGTGGTCGGCCCCAATCGCCAGGGCTCGCCCGACCTACCAGCCACCGCTGTTGTAATCGATCTGCCTCCCAAGCTTCAAGATGTTTCGTCCAGCGGCGCCCGCTCTGGTCGTCCAGAGTGGATGACGCCACCGGCCCGCAAGACCGCAACGGCCAACAGCATCTGGGGATTCTGAAGCTTTATTGGCAGAGTCCCGCGGAGCAGGTCAACCACGGCACCGGACACGACTGCCAACGAGTGACCAATTACGGCAATCGTTGGTTTGTTGCACTCTCTTAGATCTAGGCGTTCGGACTTAGATGTAGGGGTTCGGAACGTCAAGATCAACAGGCAGGCCGAAACCAGGTAGACGAATGTGTCGATCGGTGATCTCGAGGTCGTTCCCGCCTAAAACGCCCTCGCCGAACTGATAGATACTTTCCACCGTCTCTGTGCACATTGCGTCGTCGTAATCGTTGGCTTGAGCGCTTACGGACTCAGAGCGTGACGCATGATCCACCATTGCTTGTTTCCCCCAGCGCTGCTCGAGTAATTCCCGAGTCCAGGTAGGCGACATGATCAGGCCGGTGGCGTTGTTGCCACCAAAACCTTTGCTGTTGATAAACGCCGCTTGGCGTTGGGTTTCATCGAGTTCGGTGTGGGTCATAGCCAGCGCTAAATTGTCAGTCTTGACGTCGTCGGCAACATGATCGATCGAGGTAATCCCCGGCAACCAACCATCGTGCCAGGTGCCCAGCACAGCACTCATCTGGTCGCCACCAGCAGGCGCCATCGAGTGGCCTACGTATGACTTGATCGCGGCAACTGGCCAGTCCTCAATACCAAACGTGCCAGCCAAACGGCTCAGGATGCCAGACTCGGTCACACGATTCTGTGGTGTACCCGTGCCATGTGCTTGCATATGTGTGCCATGGCGCAAGCCATCATCGCCCAGCATGTTCCTGGCCAAACCCATGGCCTTGCCAACCGTCAGATAGTTGCCGACGCCCGGGCCAGGAATGGACTTCTTGAAGCCATCGGCGTTCACGAACACCCCTCCGACCGAGCCCAAGATTTGGGCCCCCAGCTCGACCGCTAGCTCGTCGTCCATCAGCAGTGTGTAAACCCCCGACTCGGCCACAGTGAAACCAGCATTAGCAGAGAACGGACGACACGAGCGACGCAGATCGGGAACGTCAGAACCATCAAGCGCCATGAGCGCTTCGTCTTCACTAAGTGCACCCATCATGCGGTAGCCCTCGATTACCTCGGGCACGATTGGGGCCTCTGCATTACCGACCATGACAATGCGCTTGTCACCTGAAGCGATCGCATCAGCGCCGCGCTTGAGGTTGTACAAGAACGTGGCGCACGCGCCGATGATGCCGGCAGTCTCCCCCACCGAACCAAGCACATACGCGTTTATGAAGTCACCTGGCATCTCGGACAGGCCAAGGGGGACATTTTTCGACGTGGGCCTTTTGCCCGTCAAGCTGTTCTGATACAGACCGCCATAACCCTCGCTGTCGAGTTGCCCCATTGCACTACCAGAGAAAACAGCGAACTGATCTGGCTTGATCACGGACTTCAATAGATCGAGACCTAGCCCGGTGCTACGCAATGCATCAGACGCGGCAAAGACCGTGATCTGCAATCCCCTGGGATGGCTACGCGAGCCATAGAGCGCTCCAGGTTCAAAGCCTTCAGGTAGCTGGCCAGCCGAGTTCACCTTCATTGGCTGTGCGGTCTGAGCAAACAGGTTCGGGTCACCCGTAACGGTGACCTGAACAGAGCGGTCTTCCTCTTCGCTAAGGTGCCAGTTGTCGGGCAGGACATCAGGAAGCTGGCGTGAGCTCAGGCGGAAAGTCAGGTCGGGTTGTCCCTGATCATGGGGCACAGCGGTGTGCCAGCGCATCTGGTTGCGACGCTCGTCGGTAATACGCCTGATCAGCGTGCCGTCAAGAATCATTTGGCGAGTTTGATCGGCGTTCGGGCCACCTGGCGTGCCCATCAACGCAGCCAGACTGGTGAAGGTTCGCGATGCTGCGGCGTCTCCAAGCGCGTCGATGACCATGCGTCGATACGCATGGTGAAACGACAGCCGACCAGCGGGGTTTACCCCACCAAAGCCGACGATTACTGGCAAGTGTGCGGGCATGGCTTATGCACAACCGTTCAGGGTCGATGGTTGGATCACGAATACCTTCATGCAGGAGCCATGATCACGGTGATCTCGGCGGCATCGTTAAGGATGCCACTGGCCATATCACCATCGCCAATTTGACAAGCAAAGGCAACCTTCCCGTTGCCATCACCAAGATTGATGGCGCATGGCGCTGGTCCTAAATCCACGCCTGTCAACGCGGAACCTCGCTGGAGGGCAGCATCGTTGTCGCGCCCACTCCGCATTTGCTTGGTGTCTGCTTCCCTGGACTCTGGTGGCAGCTTGTGCAGCGCGCTCAGAGGGAAATGTTGATCCGACGGAGCGGCCGGGTTCGCTGGTTGCTCAGCAGCGGTAAAGCCGAGCGAACGTTGCTCGAAAACGAGCAACGGCTTCGTTCCAATGACCTTGTGAGCGCCGTGCTGAATGATCGAACACATATGCCCGCAACACTACCCGTCGGCAATGAACTGATCTAAGAACTCTCCAACCGACAGAATGTCACCATGCCCACCCGACGCTTGACGGCGACCGACCGCGAGATGTTCACATTGGCGATCCCTGCGTTGGGTGCGTTGATCGCCGAGCCGCTCTATGTGCTCACCGACACAGCCATCGTCGGCAACATCGGCACCGCTGAACTCGGCGGTCTTGGTCTGGCAGCGCAGGTGATCGGCACCGTCTTGTCGGTCTCGCTGTTTCTGGCCTACGGCACGACCGCAGCTGTCTCCCGACTGCTCGGCGCCGGCCGTGACCGCGATGCAGCTAACCAAGCAGTGCAGGGTCTCTGGATTGCAGCGGCCGCTGGTGTCGTGTTCGCCGTGATCTGTTTCGTTTTCGCCCCGCAGCTTTTGCGCATCCTGCAAGCCAGCGAAGATGTCGAAAAGTTTGGAGTGCGTTACCTACGGGTATCCGTTTTTGGATTCCCAGCAATGTTGCTCGTCATGGCGGGGGTCGGATATCTACGGGGCCTGAAAGACACCCGGCGTCCATTGTATGTGGCGCTAGCGACGGCCTTTGGCAACTTGCTGCTGGAGCTATTCCTCGTATTTAGGCTCGGATTCGGGGTCGGAGCGTCTGCCCTATCAACCGTCATCTTCCAATGGGTTGGCGCCGGCTTCTATCTGAAGTGGATCGGTACCGCCGCTGGCGAACACCAAGTCGGATGGCGCCCAGACAGTGTTGCTCTGCGGGCCCTCGGGCGAGATGGCGTGTCGTTGTTCATCCGCACCAGCGCATTACGGCTGTCCTTTATCATCGCTGCCGCATTCGCTGCGGCGAAGGGCGAGGCCTCGCTTGGCGCTCACGAAATCGCTACGCAGCTCTTCTCTTTCTTGGCGCTCGCACTCGACGCAATAGCGATCGCTGGCCAAGCAATGGTTGGCACACTTCTTGGCGCTAACAACGCACCCCGAGCATTGCGAACGGGCCGCAGACTCACCTTCTGGGGCATTTTCTTGGGGTTGTTAGCCTCGGCATTCGTCTTGTTGGCTCGTCCCGTGATCCCTCATCTGTTCACCAATGATCCAGCAGTGATCGACAAGACGCTCGGGGTCTTGCTGTTGCTCGCCATCATGCAGCCGTTCGCCGGCGCCGTATTCGCTCTCGACGGCATTTTGATCGGGGCTGGAGACATGCGATTTCTCGCCTATGCCATGTCTGCCAACACCGTCTTCTTCTTAGGTGTACTGGGCATCGTGCACGTGATGGATGCCGGCCTGACCGGGTTGTGGATCGCCCTCGTTCTCTTCGTTGCCGCCCGGGCGTTCACCCTTGGATGGCGAATCAGGGGCGAAGCCTGGATCGTCACCGGTGCCCATAGAAGCGGCTAGCCACCCCATCAGCGGGCTCCACGCCCCGCCCGCCGAAGTAACGACTCCACAGAAGCCCGCCACCATCTCGGCGATCCAGCCACCGCGCCACTTCCCGCCACGGACTCACGGCCGCAAGGTCCTGCCTGAATCGGCGGCGCTACGGTGCGGGTAATGCAGGAACTATGGCCGAACCAAAGCACTGACGTCGACATATCGGCCCGACTCGCCGCAGACTCGCGACCAAACCCGCCGGGGCGTCCCTGGGTCACTCTGGTGATGATCACCTCGGTCGATGGCGCTATTGCGATTGACGGTGTCTCCGGTGGACTCGGTGCACCTAGTGACCACCAACGTTTCGTCGCAGCTCGTCGTCAAGCCGATGCCATCATTGTTGGGGCGTCGACCGTCCGCATCGAGGATTATCAGCCGGCAACCGTGCCTATTATCGTCATCAGCGGGTCACTCTCGCCTGACCCAAAGGCCCGACTCTTTAGCGACCCCGACAACCAGCCGATCCTATTCACGACCGACCAGGCCGCAAGAACCCGTGGAACGGACTTCGACGGCATCGCCGAGGTCATTAGCCTTGGCGATTCGGTTGATCCTGCAAGGGTCCTTGCCGACCTGGACAATCGGGGGATGCGAACAGTGGTGCTCGAAGGAGGGCCGACCCTTAACAGCCACTTCCTTCATGCAGACCTGGTGGACGAGATGCTCATCAGCTACTCACCGCTCGTCGCCGGTGGCACAGGCTCTCGGCTGACCAACGGTGACCCCATGCCGGACGAACGACGCTTTACCGTCGATCGAGTCCTGCTGGCTGACGATCTTTTATTCGCCCGATATCTGCGAGTGCGTTAGCCGACTGCAGAGAGCACAGCAGCCTCGACAATAACTCGTTGCCCAACAACCAGTTCACTACCGCCATTAGAGACCCGCAATTGCTCGCCTGCCGCTACGGGGTTTACTGCACCAAGATCTGCAGCAATCGCTGCGTACGAGTCACCTGGAAGCACCACATGAATTACTGGTGTGGCCTCGCTAGCAACTCCTACAGGAACGTTAGAAAGACTTGTAATCGAGAAACCAGCCGCCCAGGCAATGCTCAGCACCAGCGCTGTTACCGCCAGCAGCGCCAAGAAGCGGCGGCGGCGGTACATCTCAACAGGGGACGTTTGGGCCAAGGGCTGCGTTGCCCCGGAGATGCAGCCGTGGCCCTCGCCCTCGATCAGGCGCAGCTGTGGTCGACGGAGGACAACGTTGTCAGTATCGTCGAAATAATCAAGGGTCGGGTCAAAAGCGAAAGCGGTTGCTGTCATGGTCTCATTCTTCCTGAGGGGTGTGACACTCTCGAAGGGCTGCAGACGGGCTGCTGGCAACGAAAGCTTCTGTTGCAGTGGTGGGTCGCAGAAGATGTTTGGATTTACTGGTCAAATACTTGACTTCGAACGCTCGTTCGGGGAACATGCATTCGTCGTACATGCGTTCGACACTTGGTACTGTAGAACGAACGTTCGTTCGATTGCAACCCTGAATTTCACCACGGGGCACTCACCACCGTGGACAAAGGACATCCGATGGCATCTGAAATGGCCCCTAACCACACCCTCACAGCTCGCCAAGAGTCGATCTTGAGCTACATCGCCGACACACTACGAGAACGCGGATTTCCGCCGTCGGTGCGAGAAATCGGTGAAGCGGTCGGTCTTACATCGCCCTCTACCGTGCATTCACATCTCGCGACTCTGCAGAAGCACGGCTTTCTGCGGCGCGACCCCGACAAGCCTCGTGCTATCGAAGTTCGCTACGATCCCCGTTCGGGCAAGGTTGCTGATAAGGCCGCAGTTACCCATGTGCCCTTAGTCGGCGATGTCGCTGCGGGTACCGATGTTCTGGCCCAGTCCAACGTCGAAGAGCTCATGCCAATCCCCGCCGAGTTCACCAGCGATGGCGAACTCTTCATGCTGCGGGTTCGCGGTGACTCCATGGTCGATGCTGGCATCTTCGATGGTGACTTCGTCGTCGTGCGGGTTCAACCAACAGCCGAACTCGGCGAGATCGTGGTGGCTGGCATTCCCGGCGACGAAGGCACCGTCAAACGCCTCCACGCAAAGTCACCCACTGAAATCATCCTCAAGCCCGAAAACCCAGCACTCGAGCTCATGGTCTTCACTCCTGACCAAGTGACGATTTTCGGCAAGGTCGTCACCGTCATGCGCAAGCTCTAGCTTCTCCGCCACCAAAGCTCCTCCGCCACCAAAGCTCCTCCGCCACCAACCTAAGTTTCTTCCTGCTGCGGTTCACCCTCGTGATCCGCAGCAGCGCGTTCAGAGCCGCAGTTCATTAGGAACCGCAGACCACCGGAAACAGCCGTTGGAGCACTCCAATCGGCAGGCGTTGAGTTAGACGCGGTGAATCCCTAAAGCGGGAGGGATGGTCCGAGGGCCAAGCGTTGTTCGATCAGCTCCAAACGTTCCATGGTGTCCACGAGCGCAAGGCGCACGTATTCGCTGCCCCTTGGACCGTAGAACTCCCCAGGACTAACCAGAACGCCGACCTGTTCGGCCATCCAGTTGGTGAGCGCCCATGCATCACCATGCGGTGCACGCACCCACAAATAGAAGCCACCCCCTGGTAGTTCCACCTCGAGGCCCATATTGCGCAAGAGGCGAGCCACGTACTTAAGCCGGGAGTAGTAGCGATCACGCTGCACATCCACGTGAGCGTCGTCGTTCAATGCCGCAATAGCGGCGTGCTGTACCGGCCCAGGAACCATGTTCCCGGCGTGCTTTCGGACCTCTGACAGAAAGTGCACTAGGTCCGCATCGCCGGCATAGAAACCAAAACGCCCGCCAGCGAAGTTCGAACGTTTAGACAACGAATGCAAGGCGATAACACCATCGATGCCACTCTCCAGGATGGTGCGCCCAGGCCCATCCCAAGTGAACTCGATGTAACACTCATCGCTCAACACAGGGATCGAACGACTTCTCCCCCATTCGGCAGCGCCGAGCAAATCGTCGACAGCCCCCGCCGGATTACCTGGACTATTGACCCAGAGACATAACGCTCGCTCTGCATCGGCAGGGTCAATCGTGTCGAGCTTAGGGCTCCATGATTCGTCGACGGCAACTGGTACAGCGCGCAACCCAGCCAGCTCTGCACCCATCGCATAACTCGGATAGCTAATCTCGGGATAGAGCACCGTGTCGCGAGCGGGCGTACGCAACGCCAGATAACGCGGCGTCGATACAACGAACTCTTTGGTCCCAATCGTGGCCGCGATATTATCCGCCGACACGGCGACTCCAAAGCGACGTTCTAGCCATCCGGAGGCAGCCTGGCGGGCCTCAGTAAGCCCGATAGACGGCGGGTAGCCACGCTCGGAACCAGACTCGGCCATAGCCCGCACCGATGCTTCCGGTGCAGGGTCTCGTGGGGTTCCAATCGAGAGGTCAACCAGTCCCCCATCAAACTTCTCGCCCAACGACTTGAGCTTGTTCAGCCGGTCATAGGGATACGGCGGCGGGACATACCCAGTACTCATTGACTGCCTTCATTATCGATAATAAATTCACCCAGGCGGCCAACGGAGAACTCGTCAAGACGGGCCCGATACTTCATGCCATGCTCAGTCGCCTGTTCGCTCATGACCTGGCCAGAGCGGTGCAATTCGGCGATAATGTCGCCGCGTTCAAAGGGCACGAGTACATCGACCATCGTATTCAAGATCGCCAGTCGGTCGGCGATGGCATTCAGCAGGAGTTCGGTACCTTCACCCGTCACCGCCGACACTGACATCGACCCCTCATAGCGCCGCATCAACATGTCCGGTGACTCGGCAATGTCAATCTTGTTGAACACCACTAGCTCAGGAATCTCGCCTGCCCCGATCTCGTTCAGCACGGTGTGCACCGCATTGATCTGACCCTCGGGATGTTGAGCACTTGCATCCACGACGTGCACCAGCAAGTCGGCATCAATGACGACATCGAGCGTGGACTTAAACGCCTGAACCAGCTGATGTGGAAGCTTGCGCACGAAGCCCACCGTGTCCGTCAAAAAGACCTTTTCGCCACCGGGCAACGCCAGCTTCCGCGTCGCTGCGTCAAGCGTCGCGAACAGGCGATCTTCGGTAAGGACGCCAGCATCGGTGAGTTGATTGAGCAGCGTGGACTTGCCAGCGTTTGTATAGCCAACAATGGCGACACCACGGTTCGATGTACGGCGGCGTTGCTTCGACTGAGTGCGCCGATGTTGCGACACTGTTCTCAACTGCGCTTCGAGCTTGTGAATACGGCGCTCGATACGACGCCTATCGACTTCAAGCTGTGTCTCACCGGGGCCACGAGTACCAATACCACCGCCCTGTTGACTGAAGCGTTTGCTTCCCTTGAGCCGAGGCAGGCGATAACGCAGCAGCGCTAGTTCGACTTGGGCCTTGCCCTCTTGACTGTGTGCATTCTGAGCGAAAATATCGAGGATGACCGCCGTGCGGTCGATGGCAGTGCGGCCGAGCATCTTGACTAGGTTCGCCTGTTGGGCTGGCGATAGTTCGTCGTCGAAGACGACGGTGTCAGCATCATGTAAGTCCGATTCCCTGCGCACGTCGTCGGCCTTACCCTTGCCAATGAAGGTCGCAGGGTCAGGCGCATCACGACGCTGGACAACTCGAGCCACCGCATCGGCGCCTGCAGTATCTACGAGCGCCGTCAGTTCGTCGAGTGCAGCTTCGGTCGCCTCAGGTGATCCACTTGGCAGGCTGACACCGACGAGCACGATCTTCTCGCGGAAAGAACGGTCGATGAATGCACGTTCTTCGCCGCCATAGTCGCCGAAGGCACCGCGGTGAGATTCTGTCGGCGCCGAAACCGTTGCGTCGTCACCCATTCGAGTGGCGTCCTGTCCTGTCGTTGCAAGAAGCGACTCGGCCGGCAAGGCTCAGCACGCAGCACAGGACGGGTACCAACGCTGCGCTGACATCATGAATGGTCAGTCGCGACACTAGGCCCAACTCATGGGCTCGACTGCAGCAACATAGGAACTCGGCCCCCTGAGCGTGAGCTCATCGCCAACATGAACAGTGGCAGACCCACCTGGCATCTGCACGATGAAGTCAGTCTGGTCAGTCCGTGAAAGGGCTGCAATTGCAGCAGCAGCACACGCCCCAGACCCGCACGCTTCGGTCGCTCCCGCGCCACGTTCCCAGATGGACATCCTCACACCCGATTCGGTAGGTGTCACTAGATGCACGTTGATGCCAGTGGGGAGGAAGTGTTTCTCGATTTCTGGACCTATGGTCCGAATGTCGTGGGCTTGTGAATCCTGGACTTCGATTACCAGGTGCGGATTTCCGAGGTCGACTGTGTCTGCTCGAAGGAAGTCAAGATGATCAGATAGGTCGATCCCCTCAAGACTCGGGCCAGGTTTCGGCGCACCCATCCCTACCGACACCGACGCTGTTTCTGAAAGCCCATCGGTGATTTGCACGGCGCGATCGCCAACGTCGGTAGCGACCAACATCTCAAGTTCGTCAACACCTCGCCGAGCCGCTATGGCATGGCCGAAGCAACGAAGTCCGTTGCCGCTCAGTTCAGCGCGTCCTCCGTCAGCGTTGAACAGCACGAACTGCGGCGCCGCTCGATTATCAATAGCGATGATCAAGCCATCGGCGCCAATCCCAGTGGTTCGGCTACACCAACGCCGGGCAAGCTCACTGGCGCCCTCGGGAACCGATGGCTGGAACCACAGCAAGAAGTCATTGCCGAGCCCGTGAAGTTTATGGAGGTCATGGCGTTGCATCCGTGAGGCAACGTGGAACTCAGTCATATATCCCAGTCTGGCAGTAGATCCCGGCAAGTCGCATGGAGTTCGGCGAAGTCTATGTAATTTATGAACTCTAAACTTAACTCGCGGCGTGTTAAACCGACCGAACGAAGGTCCGCACGCTTCGCCGATGTGCAAAGAAGGTCCGTAGTAATTCCACTAACGCCTCAGGCTTCAAGTACCGGCACCAACGTCGACCACTCATCGAGACTTTAGGACCTAGAGCGACAAGGTTCGAACGACTTCAGACTCATCGCAGCCGAGCAGCACGAGTCGTTCTAGGACATGACCAATGTGGACGCCGTAATCTCTACAACAGGCCGAGGCCGTGTCGGTCCTTCCGCAGCGAACGACGTTCGCTGTACTGGTTCCCTCCGTCGCGAACAAATCGCTGATTTTGCCCAGATTCATAAGCAGTAAGGATCAGTCCAGCAGCGTGCGGACCCGTTCCTGCACACGGTCGATATCGACGTCATCGAGGTCGAACCATTCGATCCGCGGGTCACGGCGAAACCATCGCTGTTGTCGTCGGGCAAAACGACGGGTGCGTTGCTTTGCGAGATCAAGTGCCATCTCCAACGGCTGGCCACCCTCGATGTGCCCAAGCAGTTCCTTGTAGCCGAGCGCCTGGCGCGCTGTCTTGGACATCCCATTCGGATGTGCGGCAACCGCTGTCACCTCGTCAAGGAAGCCATGGTCAATTTGAACTTGGTACCTGCGTTCGATCCGTTCGTCAAGCGAGGGACGCGGTCGATCACAGCCAATCTGGTTGATTCGCGAAGGACGGTACCGCTCCATGCCTGGGCCAAAGCTTGAGAAAGGGCGGCCACTGCCGACCGTCACTTCGAGCGCTCGCAAGACTCGCCGCCGATTGTTGGGCTCCATACGTTCTGCGGCCACCGGATCCAACTCGGCCAGCCGACGATGTAGCGCCACGGTGTCAGGTTCCACCTCAAGCTCCGCGCGGGTATCTGGGAACTGATCAGGGATCTCGAGATCATCGACGATCGAGCGCACATAAAGCCCAGTGCCACCGACCATGACGGGAATCTTTCCACGACGGCGAATATCTGCCGTCACGGCAGGCACGTCCTTGACGAACTGAGACACCGTGTAGTCCTGCCATGGGTCAAGGATGTCAATCAGATGATGCGGTACCGCCCCTTGTTCGTCGGCCGTGGGCTTGGCTGTGCCGATGTCCATGCCGCGGTACACCTGCATCGAATCAGCAGAGATCAGCTCAACTCGGTCGTCGGCAGCCGCAATTGCCATAGCCAGTGCTGACTTGCCGGCCGCTGTCGGTCCAATTATTGCAAGCGGAATATCTGCTGTCGTCATAGTCGCGCCACCTCGGCGTGTAATCGTGCATGCCCAAAAACGAACGCATCATCGTTCTGTCCACGGTGACCAACTAACAAACCGAAGGTACCCACGCCACAGCTCGAGCACGCCCCGCAAAGCAAAGCGGGCTATCCGGGTACGACGGGAATACGGGTGCGGCGCTTGGGCAACGCCGTGACTTCGACGAGTTCGCCGGTCAGGTATTGCATAGATGCGCCAGTCACGATCGCCGTCGCGTAGCTGCCAGCCTTGATCGGCTCGGGCGAAGGGAAATGAATCAGCTTGTTCTGGCGGGTCCGTCCGGTCAGAACGCTGTCATCGCGTTTGCTGGTTCCCTCGACAACGACCTCTTCGGTCTTGCCGATGCGAGCTGCGTGTCGCTGGCGGGCCGAGCGCTCGATGACGACTCGAAGGCGGTCGTAGCGGTCGGTAACTTCTGCAGGATCACAAAAGTCAGCCTCCATGTCGGCCGCCTCGGTCCCACCGCGAGGCGAGAACACGAACGTGAAGGCGCTGTCGTATTCGACCTCGGCAGCGACCTCAAGGGTGCGTTCAAAGTCAGCCTCGGTCTCGCCAGGAAAACCAACAATGATGTCGGTCGTCACTGCCAGATCTGGAATGGTGGCTCGGGCCTGTTCGATAACTCGCAGGTACCGTTCGGCGTTGTAGCCACGGTGCATGAGCGACAGCACTCGGTCGCTACCTGATTGCAGCGGCATGTGCAGGTGTTCACAGACTGCGGCCGTTTCGGCCATTGCCTCGGCCACGTCCAGTTGCATGTCTTTGGGATGTGGGCTGGTGTAACGGATCCGCTGGATTCCGTCGACATCGCCGATCGTGCGGAGCAGGTCCGCGAACATCGGCCGCAGCCGGACATCGTCGCCAGCTCGCCGAGCAGCAATAGCAAGATCTCGGCCGTAGCTATTGACGTTCTGCCCTAGCAACGTGACTTCGCTGATCCCCTGACGCGCCAGGGCTGCTACCTCGCCGACGAGTTGATCAAACGGCCGCGAGACTTCAGGGCCACGGACGGCCGGCACAATGCAGAACGCACAGTTGTTGTCGCAGCCGATTTGAATGGTGACCCAGGCGGCATGATCACTCTCGCGACGAACAGGAAGCGCAGATGGAAACGCCAGGGCATCATCTCGGGCCGCCGCTTCGAGTATCTCAGTAACCGGACCCTGGGTACGGGCAATCTCGAGCAACTCAACCGCACGATGCACGTTGTGTGTTCCAAAGACGACGTCGACGTGACCTGCACGTTCCTGGATCTGTTCGCGATCTTTCTGCGCGAGGCAACCAGCAACGGCGATCTGCAGGTCCGGCTTATCGGCCTTGAGTTGCTTGAGATTGCCGAGTTGGCCGTACAGCTTGTTGTCCGCGTTCTCACGAATGCAACAGGTATTGAGCACAATGACGTCGGCGTCCTCCATCGAGGTCGCTGCGGTCATGCCATCGTCCTGCAACAGGCTGGCAATACGTTCGGTGTCGTGTTCATTCATCTGGCACCCGTAGGTACGGATGAAGTACTGCTGGCTCACTGCAACAGGCTACAACGCTGGCCTGGCGCCCCGGCCCGACTTGGTGTCGTGTGCCAGTTATTGGGCCAATTCAGCTCATAATCAGGCGAACACAGTGGTTCTATCTCTGTAACTCCATGGACCCCTTTCACCCCATCGATCTTGCTCTTCGCTAACGTCATCTCACTAACTTCATCGAGCTTGACTTCGGGAAAACGGACGTAGTCGTCGACAAGGAATGGGCTCGCCGACAACTACTTGGCGCAGAACGCGCATAGTGGGATGGATGGTTGCGCCGTACCGGGGCTAAGAAACCCCACCACGAGATACAACCCGGTTACCAGATTGCTCGACGCACCTAATGTCGTCGAACGTTGCCCGAACCGCAGAACGAATCGGCTACTCCTAATAAAACCCGTATGGTTTACGCAGGCCGTGGTTGTTGGCGTGCGTGATTTCTTGCGCGCTAGGCACTAGTCGAGCGTGATTGGCTGTTCGTCGATCTCGCTAAAGCCTTTGGCTTCTTCAGCCGCAGCGGCATCGATAACTGCCTGCTTCTCTTCTGCGGTTGGCAGTAAGAGCGTGCAGACCCGGTCAGTGACTTCGACCATAATCTCGGGGTTGTCCTTGAGGAACTTCTTGGCGTTCTCTCGACCCTGGCCCATCTGTTCGCCGTCGTAGGTGTACCAAGCACCCGACTTCTTAACGATCTCATGTTCGACGGCCAGGTCGAGTACAGAACCTTCTCGACTGATGCCTTCGCCATACATGATGTCGAACTCAGCCTGGCGGAACGGAGGTGCAACTTTATTCTTAACGACCTTGACTCGGGTGCGGTTACCCACGATTTCGACACCGTCCTTGATGGACTCGATGCGACGGATGTCGAGGCGGATCGATGAGTAAAACTTGAGTGCTCGCCCACCAGGGGTGGTTTCGGGCGAGCCGAACATGACACCGATCTTCTCGCGAAGCTGATTGATGAAAACACAAATGGTGCCGGTCTTGCTGATGTTGCCAGCCAGCTTGCGCAATGCCTGCGACATGAGACGAGCTTGCAGACCAACATGGGACTGGCCCATCTCGCCTTCAATTTCGGCGCGGGGCGTAAGTGCTGCCACCGAGTCGATCACGATAATGTCGAGTGCGCCAGATCGAACCAGGGTGTCGGTGATCTCCAGCGCTTGTTCACCCGTGTCTGGCTGCGAAATCAGGAGTTCGTCGACGTCGACCCCGATGGCTCGGGCATATTCAGGGTCAAGTGCATGCTCAGCATCGATGAAGGCGCAGATACCACCGTTTCGCTGCGCCTCGGCAATTAGGTGCAGCGCTAGCGTCGTTTTACCTGAGGACTCAGGGCCAAAGATCTCAGCGATACGCCCCTTGGGGATACCGCCAATGCCGAGAGCCACGTCCAGCGCAAGTGCGCCGGTTGGAATCGATTCGATCGCCATGTTGCTTCGATCGCCGAGCTTCATGACAGCGCCGCTGCCGTGGCTCTTCTCGATCGACTTCAGTGCCATGTCGAGTGCTTTATCTCGTTCCACGATGTTCTCCTGTGTTCATGTGCGACGACCCCAGTAAAAGTTGATTTGGCCGGCGCACGGGGTGCGGTGGGAATGTGATTGAGACAATACGCAAGGGGTGTGACACTCTCACCGACACTGCCCCGACCGCCCAGAAGGCGAGGGTCAGCTGGCGACTACGCCGAACTCCCTACGAACGCTTGTTCGCAATATCAAGAGAGTAATTCGAACAACCGTTCGATGGCAAGCATTTGGCTAGAGAAATTTAACAAACACACGCCTTGCAGGCGATTTTCGTTGAAATCAAGCGATTTTGGCAAGCTGCTGCACCAAGTAGTAGACCCCGGATTCAACCTCGAACGTCGGAACATCGCGGTGAATGCCAGGATTCGCGTGCAACGTTTTATGTGCGCTGCCAATCGCACCGAACAATTCGAGACACCGATCACGCGGGACCACCTCGTCATCCCACTGCATTAAAAAGCGCACCGGGATAGACATCTCGGGTGCACGCTGCGCAAGATCGTCCTTGTTCGGACCCCAGACACCCATCAGCCCCAGCACCGCCACGGCAATACGATCGTCAGCCACACACACAGGAATACCCATCATGGTCCCCATCGAGAACCCCAGATAGCCCGTTGCTCTCGCACCGTCTTGTTGTTCGATGAAGTCGAGCGCCGCCCGCCAGTCCGAGACAATGGCTTCGGTCCCACCGTCGCTCTGCCAGCGATCCACGAACTCAGCCGGCACGCCCTGATAAGCATCGGCCCCCGGACGATCACCATGGCCCGGTCCGTCGATAGCAAAAGCCGCTACACCAAGACCACACAGGCCATGCGCTATCTGTTGGATGTAGTCAGCCTTCTTGTCAGCCGTGCCACCATGGCCCAGCAACACAACCCGGTCCGCCTTTTGCCCAACCGGCGTCCAGTAGACACCCGGCACCACGCGGCCCTGATTTTCCAACGTGAATCCTCGCTCGAGGACTGTTGCACCGATGTTCTTACTGTCGTTCCAGGCCATAAACCAACACTAACCCGGGAGCGTTGGCTGTCGAGTCGCTACGTCACCGCGCACCAGTTCCGTCGGGAAGCAGCATGGTCCGACCAACAGCGGCCGACGATCGTCACAATTGCCCTCGTACTAGTAATTGCCCTGGCGCCAGAGCAAGTGAGGTACTGGAGGTGCCAAGCTCGGGCCTTAACGAAACCTCGGCCAGATGACAGGGCGTTGAAAACGAGCGAGGCCCACGAACACCTCGTGTTCGTGGGCCTCGCATCGGACTTGTGACCAGCCGCGCTGGTCACGGCATTAGAGCATTTCGCCTCGACGCACGATGACACTGTCGATTAGTCCGTAATCCTTAGCTTGTTCGGCGGTGAACCAACGGTCACGGTCGCTGTCGACTTCGATCTGTTCGACGGTCTGACCGGTGTGTCCAGCAATACGTTCGGCCAGAAGCTTCTTGACGTAGCCAAGCTGTTCTGCCTGGATAGCGATGTCGCTGGCCTGACCCTGGATGCCAGCGAGTGGCTGGTGCATCATGATGCGGGCGTGTGGCAGCGCGTACCGCTTGCCAGGTGCACCTGCACACAATAGGAACTGGCCCATCGACGCTCCGAGGCCCATACAGATGGTTCCCACATCAGGATTTACGAACTGCATGGTGTCATAGATCGCCATGCCTGCGGTCACCGAACCGCCAGGCGAGTTGATGTACAGCATGATGTCTTTGTCGCGGTCCTGACCCTCGAGGTAGAGGAGTTGGGCCGAGATGTAGTTGGCAACGTTGTCGTTTACGTCGGTGCCAAGCACCACGATCCGCTGCTTGAGCAGTTCATGGTAGATCTGGGTCGAGGGGTCACCCATTGCGGGCACATTGGCCATGGGGATAAGAGAAGGATTGATCTCTCCAAAAGTCATGTCCGGAGGTTACCGCAGGTCGGCGCCTCTCCCCCGATCAAGCGGCCGGGTGAAAGGTCACGGAATAGCCTGCCCATAAAGATTGTTTGCTTCCCCAGCCTGCGCGAGCCCTAACCATGGCCGGCATCTGATCGCCGCCTTCGGTCTAGCGTGCCCGATCGATGACGAAGCATCGGGCAACCGTTCATAGCGAACTGTACTGACGCCAGTGCAGGTCGTACCCGAAACCACCGACGGTAAATCAGCAACCTGACCAAGCTATGACTGCCGGTGTGTCAAGAAAAGTGAGCTACGCCGACAGCGACAAGCTAGGACCAGCCTCCTATTCTCGACGCTCGACCGCCCGCGAAACCCAAGTAGCCGCTGACCTGCGGCAGACGCCCGATGTACGGTATTGAGATGCGTATTGGCGATATCTCGATCGAACCTGTTTACGACGGAACCGCCGTGTTGGCAACCAACATGTTCACCAACAGCGACTGGACCGACCATCAGCACCTCCTCGATGACCAGGGCGCTCTCACTATCCCGGTGGGCGCGTTTCTCGTACGCAACGGCGACCACCTTGCGCTGCTCGATGCCGGTGTTGGTAACTTCCAGAACGCGATGTTTGACGGCGGCCTATTGCTCGACAGCCTTCGAGGCCTCGGCGTCACGCCCGCACAAATCGACACCGTTATTATCTCGCACCTTCACAGTGACCATATGGGTTGGCTTTCGACCGACGGTTCCGTCACGTTCCCTAACGCGACGGTGCATATCGGCGCGGCCGACTGGGAGCATTACGTCGAGCAGGGCAACGCTGGCCGCCACGACGTCGGCGTCCTGCGTGCCGCCGAAGAACACGTCGAACTCGTTCACTGCGACGGCGTCACCTTGTTGCCGGGTATGACGACGCGGCTCACGCCAGGCCATACACCTGGCCATATGAGCACGGTGATTTCCAGTGGAACCGAACGACTGATCGTGCTGGGCGACGCACTGCACTGCCCCGCGCAACTCACCGAGCTCGAGTGGGAGTTCGTGTACGACGTCGACGCAGCTTTGGCTCGTCAAACTCGAGCAGCGCTCGTCCAAGAAGCATCGGTTCCCAACACAGCGCTTCTCCCCTGCCACTTTCCCGGCATGCAAGCAGCCCGCCTGCTACCAGTCAATAATGCAGCCCCGCAGTGGGTCATTTCCTAGCTCACCATTCACGCCGCGAGTACGACCATGTGCCTCGTTCCACAACCACCGACGCGATGCTGTCAGCCCGCTCTGGGGCGCACTACGCCTTTGGCATCGAAAAACTTACGCCAATCAGTGGGCACACACTTACTGGGGCCGGACATCTACAGCACATCTACAGCACATCGACATGCTCCGTGCCCGACTCGATGGTGTCGCCATAGGCAGCATCGACAGCTCGAGTTCGACATGGTCACCGACTACAACCTCGATCTGCTCAAGATCGTGCAAGCGCAGGTGCAGATCGTTGAACCCGAAGGCGGCCGCGAGTCGGCGGAACAGTTCGGTGTTCGACACGGCCTCGCCAAGAGGTTCAGCTGGTGGTTCGTTCCAGCCGAGCCAGCGATGTCCCGATGCGGTTATGACGTCGAATTTCTCTGTCTCCATTGCCCCTGGCAGACTCACGTCTCCGTAGCAAGCGGTCTTGGTCATCAACTGCTGGGATACGACCGTGAAAAGGTCGTCGCAGCCCAGCCCGCGGCCTCCAGCTGCTGCATCGGGAATGCTCAACACCGGGTTGTCGTTCCACGGGAACAGAACGCGGATCGGGCTGTCGATCTCGGCGAGGGTCTGACTAACCGTGGCTGGTCGAACGAACGGTGGTTGCGCTCGTCGGGCACGAGCTGGTCTGCCATCGATCCCACAGCAGAGATGTCTACATCTCTTTGCTCGCTCCAGACGCCGAGGCTTCGGACGAACCCTCCGCCGAGCAACTTTTGTGAGCCGGTCAGCGCCAAAATGATCGACAACAAGCGGTACATGGTTGCGCCGCTATAGAGGCGTTCCACACCGATAAGCGCACCCGGTATGGTCACCTTGGTCGTGCCGATGTCCCGGGCGACTGAGATGATCGTGTCGGTTTCGAGCCCGGTGAACGCAGCGACCTACTGTCGCTGGAGCGTGCTCACGTGAGCGGCCAACTCGTCGAAGCCAACCGAGTGAGCGTCAACATATAGGACTCTGCGGCGACGCCAGCATCAGCACTAGCTGTATCCGGACACCCAAGTATGACTCTTGGATACACCTGCCACCGCAGCAATCTGCGTTGCGTGCCAGAGCAACTACGCAACTTTAGGAGATGTAGATCACCGGATGGGTTCGCCTTGTATGACGATCGAACTCAAGTTGGCATCAGGCTCGGACAGCGCAGCCAGATCCTCGAGTGGGTTGACTCGTGAAACGACCAAGTCGGCGTAGGCGCCTGCGGTCACTGTGCCGATCTCGCCTTCCATCTGGCATAGCTTCGCATTCGTCACGTACATCGAGCGAAGCACATCGGCAGCTGGTTCCAGGTTGGCCCGGATCGCGAACTCTTCGTTCTGCAGATGGTGTCCTTCGCCGAGCAGGTCAGTACCGAAGCCCAGTTCTACACCGGCTGCTTTGGCGATCTCGACCGCATTCTGACCCATCTCGAAGACGCCGTTATTCTTCGCCAACATCGACTCGGGAAAACCGACCTTGGGGCCGATCTCATCTAATGCCTTATAGGCAATAAGTGTTGGCACCATCGTTATGCCAAGTTCGACCATACGAACTGCTGTTGGAGCATCCAGGCCATTGCCGTGCTCGATGCACTTCACACCGTTTTCGATGGCCAGCTGGATCGAGGCAGGGAGGTAGGCATGCGACGTCGTGTAGGTATGGCGGTGGTCGGTCTCAACGGTGATCGCCCGAATCTCTTCGGACGTGAACTGCACCGAATCGAACGGGTCGCTCGGCGACGACACGCCACCTGACGTCATGATCTTGACGAATTGCGAACCGTCGCGAAGCGCCTGCCGAGCCGCCTTGCGGCAGGCGTCGACACCGTCAACTACGAATCCGGCGTGGTCGTGGAACATCTGACAGCCACACTCAGGCACTGGTGCATCACCATCACGGAAGTCACCATGACCGCCGGTCTGGGAGAGGATGCGGCCTGCTTGGATTATGCGAGGGCCTCGGCATGCACCCGACGCGATGGCTCGCATCAGCCCGCGATTGTCGCCACCAGCATCACGGATCGTCGTGAAACCACGCTCAACGGTACCTTCGGCCAACACCGCCATCATGATCCCGCGCTCGACAGCCGTCATCTTTGACAGACGTGCGAAGTCCATAGTCACGATCCAGTGGTGGAAGTGTCCATCGATGAAGCCCGGCATGATGTACTGCCCCGCCGCATCGATGTTTACGTCGGCGGTCACGCTGGAGCGACCATCGACGACATCAACTATGCGGTCTGCCTCGATCACCACGGTCTGGTTCTCGACGAGTTCCATCGTTGCGGTGTCGAGCACCGTGCCTTCACTGACTGTCACGATCATGCGACAACCCTAAGCCAGCTTCGACTCCCCGTCATTTCTCAGCGAGGATCAGCACAGTTTCTGTTCGCAATCTCGCACAGAAAGCCCACACGTGCGGCTACCGTTAGCACCTCGCTGCGCCAGTGGCGGAATTGGCAGACGCGCAAGGTTTAGGTCCTTGTGTCCGAAAGGATGTGTGGGTTCAAGTCCCACCTGGCGCACTTCAAGCATTTGATATCCCACCTGACGGCGCAGAGCCCGGCGAGGTCCACAGCGGCGAGGTCCACAGGCTTCTTCGATCGGAGCAGGTAACCGATGTCGCGTTTCGTGGCGAATCCGCTCAACACCTCGAGCGGGTCATTGCTGAAGGCTTTGCACACCAGACTGTTACTGGAATGCTTGCCGCTGGAAGCTACACGACGATCTTGCCGGCGAGCGCGTCGTCGATTGCTTTCTGCCCGAAGTGGAGACCGCATTCGAACTTCCCAAAGACGAAGTGCTGGTTTGCGTTGGCCTCAAAGCCCTTCTGAATGCCCTCGCCAATGGTGAAGTCCTCTTCGAAGACCACTCGAACCACGTCGTGGTTCTTCTCCCAGTAGCGCTGGACCTTCTCGTCCGCTGGCTCCTCAGGGATCAGCATCATGCAATGAAACGCACACGTACCCGGTCCAGTTGGCAAGATCGTGTGCACATAGACGTGGTCCGTCATGACCTGCACGAAGTTGGCAGGGAACAAATAGTTCTGCGTCATGAAGTTGGGCCTGTATTCCCACTGATCTTCCGGCTGATCGCGCAGCTCGAGTACGCGCGGCAGCGGGACAGAGTGGCGGACGTGGGGTTCGTAGTTAAGGAACAGGCTCTGGTTCTCGAGATAGTTCGAACATGCTGTATGTCGATGCGCTGAGCAGAAGTGATACGACTCTTGGAATCCCTCCAGAGCAAGTCGCCAGCTCATGTTCTTGTGAAGCGCCCACTTCCGGAACACTACGTGGCTTCCCAGATCGAGTCCGTCGAACTGCTCCTCCATTGGTGCGAGCCACGCGTCCAAGTCGACCGCTCCATCCTGGGGTGACGGTACGACCCAGATCAGTCCGAAGCGTTCAAATGCGGGCAGTTCAACCAGCCCATGCTCGGACCGATCAACACTGTCGAACCCCACGGGCTGAGGCATTCCGCGCAAGCCGCCATCGAGTCCATAGGTCCAGGCATGATATGGACAGGTAAATCTTCGAGCGTGCCCGCAGGGTTCGCCTTCAATACGGGCGCCCCGATGCCGGCAGACGTTCAGAAATGCCTTGATATCGCCCTGTTCAGACCGGGTGACGAGCAGTGGCACGCCCGTGTCGTCGTGGGTCAAGAAATCGCCGACATCGGCAAGCTCAGAACTGTGAGCGATGACGATCGGGAAGTTGCGGAACAGAATGTCCATCTCTTGCTGGAGCTGTTCTGGGTCGGTGTACTTCGTGACTGGATTGTCCATGACCTGACCCAACATCTGGGTGGCGTCTTGCTCATTCTGATCCAGGATGCTCCGAATGATCTTGCGCTCTTCTGCACTAATTCCCATAGCTGGAACAATAGCGGAACGGCCGGCCTCTCGGCCGAGCGCTTATCTTGTCAGCGTGGTCAGCAAGCGTGGGAGATCGCCCTACTTCCATCAGCACCTACCCGTCGGGAACAGCGACGATTAGATCAACCATTTCGGCCCATACCCACACCCTGGGTCGAACACACTCCATCGATTTCCCGCACGTGAACCGAAAAAAGCGACCGACGAGATCTCGGCCCTGGCTGTGGCGACACGCCGTCGGGCCTGGCTACGTCTTGATTTGTCGCCGAGGATTCAATAGCGAACACGATTCGACCTTGTACATCAATAACAGACGCCCTCAAACGAGCTGACGACCCAGCGTAGGTTGCCGCGAATAACGGAGCCATCTCGCTCTCCGACGCATAAAATTTTGAACCGGTCGGTCAGGTCGTTGATAAATGATCAGGCCGCTGCTTTACGAGCCTCAGCAACAAGGTCTCGCCCGGCTTGAGATGAAATCGCACCCGAGAGGCCGGCGATTATGATCGCCCCGCCGATGACGTGCACGATCGTGAAACCTTCACCCAAAAATATCCAGGCAAACAATCCAGCGACTGCAGGTGTAGCGAGTCTGAAGAGCGGCGGGACATTTGCTGGTAGGTGCCGCAACGGCCATGTCATTGCGATGTGTCCAAGAGCTCCCGGAATCAGCGCCATTCCTAAAGCCCGCCATAAGTCGGGCGATTCGACCGAACTGGGATCAGAACCCAGCATCAGGGCATAACCGCTCACGCACACCGCCGCTGTCGTCATCACGAATGCAAGGAAAGAAACGACCGGCACCTCTTCGCGAACCAACTTCGAGATGACGAAGAAACAGGCAAATGCCGCTGTAGCCAGGAGGCCTAACAGCATGCCTAACAGGTCACCGTCGGGGCCCGACGACGACCCGAGCACGATGTATATTGCACCTGCAATTCCCACGAGTGACCACCAACGGAATCGTGCAGCTGGGCGTTCGCCAAACAACGGGACCGCCAAGAGTGCAACCAGAATCGGCGCCAGCGTGCCCAGCAGCGAAACGTCTACGACACTCGTCCGCTTCACCGCGGTAAAGAAGGCGACTTGGTTAACCGAGAAGACAGCCCCAGCCAGCATCGCAAGCCTGATGCCGCGGGCCGAACCGATCGAACGACCCGACAGCCTATGAACGAGCAGAGCCAGTGAGAATGCTGCCACCCCAAACCACAATCGCCAGAACGACAGAAGCAGACCTGTCGTATCCGACGACCGAGCCAGCACGGGGCCAGTCGCATAGAAAACGATGCCGAGAACCACCAGCTGAAACGGAAACCGGGCGCCAAACGCATCGGCAGGCGAGCTTCGTTGAGCCAGCGAGGCCGGAGAAGACATCCGAGTGTTCTAGCGGGCCAACCAGCGCTGACTATAACCAAAGCCGATATTTCCGCTTGTTCGAACAGTTTGGTTCATGATCGCGACGCTGTTTCAGAGTCGATGTGCATGGATGTGCTTCTTCGGGGCGACCTCAGCGTCGGGGGCTCGCCTCCTTAAGCTGCGGCGCAGACTGAAGCCATCTTTTATCGCACGAGTGCTTGTGTCACACACCTCCGGCGGTTCCAGGTCGAGTTAGTTGCCAACTGCCTGAACGTGGTTGACTCCATCGAACCATGACACGTTGAGGAGCGCTATGGATCACACCAGACTGCAAGCTCGCTCTCGGCGCGACGTATTCGCCAAGCCCGGGTTCCCAGCCGTGTATGCCGTGGGAATGGTGTGGAGTTTGTGCCGGTGGGCGATTGGCTTCCTTGGTGCATACGTGGTGGCCGACGCGACGAGCTCGGCCCGACTGGTTCAGCTCACAGGCGCGCTGCTTTGGGCACCGTTACTGCTGACCGGCGTGGTCGGCGGTGCGATTTCCGATCGGATCTCTCGACGCAATCTCCTATTCGCTCAGTTCGGTATTCTCGGCCCGCTAACCGCTGGCATTGGATTACTAGCGCTCACCGACAACTTGACGCTCTGGGTTCTGTACCTCTATATGGTGGTAGCTGGCTTCGGTTGGGTCATCGACATGACCGCTCGACGCACGATGATCCACGACCTAGTCGGCGACGAACATATTGATGATGCAATGGCTTGGGAGGGACTCGCTTCGGCCTTTGGCCTGATTGCTGGGACAGTCGCTGGAGGCGTCCTCATCGGAACAACTGGCGCTGGCGGCGCCTATCTCGCCGTTGCCGGGGCCATCGCTCTTGCCGCCTTGTTACTTCTGGCAGTGCCGCCGACACCTCGCCGGATGCTCGAAGCAGATCAGGGTTCCACGCTGCGTTCAGATATCTCTGCGAGCGTCAATCTTGTCGGGCAACAGCCCACGCTCGCTTCGATACTGGGCGTCACTGCGCTCGTGAACTTCTTCCATTTCTCGTACTTCCCAATTGTGCAGGTCATCGCCCAGCGAGTCGACGCTTCACCCTTCCGCACTGGACTGCTGGCTGCAGCCACGGGCGCTGGAATGGCCGTGGGGGCGACCATCATCTTGCAAACCAACATTCGACGGGGCAGCTCCTATGTAATTGGGGCACTCGGAGGGTTCGTATTTCTCATCGGCTTCGGAGCCTTCGACCACTATTGGCTCGTTTTTGGATCCCTTTTCTTAGCCTCATCATTCATCGGCCTGTTTGCCTCAACCCAGGGAGCGCTGGTGATGACAGCAGTCGATCCGGCGATGAAAGGCCGAGCAATGGGCCTTTTGTCCATGGCGATCGGCGTGCTCCCGTTAGGAATGACGGCACTTGGCGAGTTGTCCGAAGTGCTCGGTGCTCCGACGGCTCTCATCATCTTCAACATCACTGGCCTGATCTGCATACTCGCCTTTCTCCGCACGCGCCCTCAGGCATTTCACATCAGCTAACGCATGGTGAATCTCGCATCGCAACAAGTAGGGCTACATCCCATAAGGTCCTTAAAAAAGGCGATCCACCGGTTCGACTCCGGCAAACGTCGGCGTCACCCACGAGCCCACCCTTCAGGTAGCGATTTATGTGGCCCGCGTGGCTTTCGTACCACGACACTCGCTGTTGATAGCCCTCCGGGAACTCGCTGCTCATAGCGAGCGGAAGGTGAGATCACGCTTGCAGCGTTGCGTCTGCTGAGCGTGCCCATCGGCCTTGAAGCAAAAACCTACGCCCGCGTTGCAGATCGAAGTAATTTCAGCTGGCAATGCTGAACGCCGTGTCGCGTTCCTGGTGCTTGCCGGTCAGGCCCGCCACGAGGAAGTCGACCGAGTGTCGCAGTTCTTCCACGGGAACCTCGGGGTGGAGCCCAGCGTTGGCGTGCAGTCGCTTGTCCGAACTGCCGAACGCATCGAACAGCGCCAAGCATTCTTCTCGATTGAACAACTCATCTTCGAGTTGCATGATGAACAACACCGGGATCTTTATGATGCGGGCTGCAGCGGTGATTAGCGGCCGGAAATGGTCAGGTCCTGTGATGCCCATAAGCCCAAGTACCGCAACCTCAACTCGGTCATCGGCGGCCACAAATGGTGCGCCATAAATCGTACCCATCGATAAACCCCAGTAACCGACCGGGCCTGCACCAACATCGGCCTGCGACCGGACAAAATCCAACGCTGCCATCCAGTCGGCGGTCATATCACCCACTGTGCCTTCGCGTTCCCACTCGGGCCAGAACGCTCTTCGTCCGCCATCACCAGATCGGCGCCGACCATGCACTGGACCATCGATCGATAGGCCAATGAACCCATGCTCACCAACCAGCCGCTTGACCAGCCACGGGATCGGCTGTTGGCATCGATCTCCCGATGCTCCATGACCAAAACACACCAAGGGAGCGCCCAGATCCCCATCAGGACGTTGCCAGAGCACGGCCGTTACCAGCCGACCATAATGCTCGAGGGTCAGCTCTCTAGCCCGAAGCCCATCGTGGATCTGATCATCAATGAAGGTCACATCACAGGTTTATCGGATCAGAGGTGTGGTGTCGAGAGCGGTACGACCCGCCTCCTCAGCGACCCGCCTCAGCTCTCGACCACTGTTGGCACGACATCGCAGTATCGGACTAGCTTCGATATATGGCAGTCACCGCAGCGGACCCAGATCTTGAGCACATCGATCTTGCTGATATCGAGCGATACAAGCGCGATGGCTATCCGTGGGATCAGTGGAAGCTGCTACGCGAACGCGCTCCCGTCTTTTGGCACGAGACATCTACATCGCCACCGTTCTGGGCGGTGACTCGTCACGCCGACATTCATACGGTGCATAGCCATCCCGAGGTGTTCACAAACGGCGGTCCCATCTTGCGGATGGATTCCAATGATGGGCTCGACGCCCTTTCCCGTTTTCACCGTCGTGACGCAGATCGCCACGGGTGGGACTCCGGCGAACCGTTCGACATGGTGTACAAAGATCGACCCGAGCATCTCGACTTCAGAACGATCACGATGCGCAGGTTCACGCCTCGGGCGATGCGGCGCTTCGAAGCTCGGCTCGATGAGCTGGCTCGCCATCATGTCGCCGAGTTCGTCGAACGGCTCCGTAGCGGAGACGAAGTCGACCTTGTTGAAGAGCTGTCGACCCCGGTTCCTCTGGCCACCATCTGCGAGTTGCTCGCAATCGACCCGGCTGTCTGGTCTGATCTCAATGCGTGGACCAACGTGCTCTTTGAGCCCGATGCGGGCGCCGAGTTCGCCCGTCCCGGAGAATCGGTCACCGATGTTCGGCGTCGGCTGGGCCGCGAGTACTTCGACTTCCGAGAGGAACTCTTAGCTGAGCGTCGAGCGGCAGGGCCTGACGCCGACGACATAGTCACCGCACTGGTGCATGCCACTGTTGATGGCGAGCCACTGAGCCAACAGCAACTCCACGGTTATTTAAACCTCCTGATCGGCGCAGGCAACGAAACGACCCGAAACTCGATTACCGGTGGTGTAGCCGCATTCGCTGCTCACCACACCGAACGAGATCGATTCGCAGCGTCACCGGAGACGATGCTCGAGACGACGGTCGAAGAGATACTGCGGTGGACCTCACCGGTCATTCAGTTCGCACGGACCGCTGTTGCTGACTTCGAACTGGCCGACACTGCTATCCGCAGTGGCGACACTGTGGTGTTGTTTTATCCATCAGCAAATCGTGATGAGGCGGCCTTCGTCAACCCAGATCAGTTCAATGTCACACGCGACCCGAACTTCCACCTGGCCTTTGGGCACGGGCACCACTTCTGCCTTGGCGCCAACCTGGCCCGATGGGAGATGCGATCGGTGTTTCGTGAACTCGCACCGTGGCTCGGCAACATTGAAGTGGTTGGGCGCCCCGATGTAGCCCACCATCTGCATGTCTACAACGTAAAGCATCTTCCCGTCAGCTGGGTCAACTAACACACCATTACCAGCCCACGTCACCTCGTACGAGCGCACACCAACTCGCTGACTTCAGCCTGTAAAACGGTCATCGTCGAGTCGCAGCTAGTTGCTCGATGTCGGGTCGCATAGTAAGCACGTATCCAACGATGGCGCCCTGGGGGTTCTATGAAGTTTGTCTGGTTCAATCTGATGCCGTGGCCCGACCTGCCCGATGGCTTCCGCGAGAACCATCGCTCGGTATGGGTAGATATTGATTCAAAGCTCTTCGATCCTGAGCGAGCCAACGGGCTTTACCACGAGTACATGGACCAGCTTGAGTTCGCCGATGAGATGGGCTTCGACGGCATCGGCGTCAACGAGCACCATCAGAACGGCTACGGCATCATGCCGTCACCCAATCTGATCGCCGCAGCGCTCGCTCGGCGCACAAGCAATGCTGCTATTTGTGTGATCGGTAATTCCATCGCTCTCTACAACCCACCGATTCGCGTGGCTGAAGAGTTCGCGATGCTCGACTGCATCTCTGGAGGACGTCTGGTCGCCGGCTTCCCTGTAGGCACACCTATGGACACGAACTTCGCCTATGGCCAGATCCCGGCGTTGACTCGCGACAAATACGACGAGGCCCATGAACTCATCATTCGAGCTTGGGCCGAAGACGAACCGTTTGCCTTCGACGGCAAGTACAACCAACTGCGTTATGTGAACTGCTGGCCTAAGCCGATCCAACGCCCTCGTCCGCCGATCTACATCCCCGGCGGAGGTTCGATCGAGACGTGGGACTTCTGCCTGGACCATGACTACAACTACTCATACCTTTCGTTCAACGGGCACAAGGCTGGCCGAGCGTTGCTGGAGGGCTACTGGGAACGAGTCGCCGAGCGCGGTAAGGACGAATCACCAGGCCGAGCGTCGTTCGCTCAGATCATCTGTGTCGCCGACAACGACGCCCAGGCCGAGGAGTTGTACGCGGAACACATCTTGTACTTCTTCAACCGATGTCTGCACGTGCACCCAGGTTTCGCCGACCCGCCGGGCTACCGCACCGTCAACACCATCAAGTCCGGCAAGCTCGGCGGTCTTCGCAAAGAGAACCAGGAGTTGTTCAAGACCCTCACGTGGAAGGACCTTGTCGAGGGCGGGTTCGTAATCGCTGGCGGCCCCGACACCGTTCGGGAACAAATGGAGAAAATGATTAAGGACCTACGCATCGGCACCGTCTTCGGCCTATTCCACATGGGCGATATGCCCGACTGGAAGACCCGTTTCAGCACGCAGTTGTTCGCCGAGAAAGTGATGCCCAGCCTGAAGAACATCTGGCCAGAGCTTGAGACCGATGAGCGATGGTGGTGCCATCCGATCGAGGACCGGGTTCGTCCCGAGTACACGATCGAGTCGGCCCGGGCAATGGCACAGGCAGAAAGCCAGACCATGCCCGCACAATGGACGTGATCTGATGGCTCTCGCAGTCCAACGCCTGGCCACCCGCCGAGGGATCGAATGTGACCTTCTCTGCGCTGGTGATGGCCCAGATCTGGTGTTCTTCCACGGAGCCGGTGGCGTATCGCCAAACGATCCACTATTACAGACGCTGGCTCAGACATTCCGGGTTCATGCCCCGACATGGCCGGGTTTCGGTGAGGACCAGACAGAGACCGCCATTGAAGACATGCTCGATTTCACGCTGCACGGCTGGGACTTGATCGATGCTCTCAAGCTGGCTAGGCCGCCACTGATCGTCGGTCATTCCATGGGTGCGATGATTGCGGCCGAGATGGCAAGCGTCGCCCGCCATGATCTGCAACAGCTCGTTCTCTTGACGCCGGCCGGCATGTGGATCGATGCTGAGCCGACACCTGACCTGTTCGCAATGTTGCCGTTCGAAATGGCCCAAACGTTGTTTCATGACCCAGTTCAGGGCGAGAAGCTCATGACCGGTGGTCTCGACTTCAACGACAACGACGCGCTGACAGCGTTCATGGTCAGCAACGCTCGTCGCCTAGGCACCGCCGGAAAAATCTTGTTTCCGATTCCAAATCGCCGATTGTCCAAGCGCATCCACCGAATCGGCGTGCCCACGCTGGTCGTCGGCGGGGCCAGCGACGGTCTGGTCCCGCCCAGTTACATCGAGCTCTGGGGCGAGTCCATCGCCAACTGCTCAGTTGTGATGATCGCCGAAGCAGGCCACATGGTGCACGTCGAGCAGCCCCAGGTTGTGGCCGACGCAATCGTTTCCTTCGCTACCTAACCGAGCCCGCCGCGCAGAGATACGGTCGCAACTGGATAGGTGCCAGATCGCTTCAGTTGGAATCGATACTGATCCCACAACTTTCCTCATTGCAACGAGCAACAGCGTCATCCCTCCTCACGCCACGTTCAGGGCGGCACCCATTGAATAGCGGGTGCGCCCCGACCCGCCATCTCTGGCTTCCACACGCTCACTTTCGGACGGGCGCCAAAACTCACTCGTAAGAAGCTCACCAACCGCTAGGTTTCCGGAATGGGTCGCTGGGCATCGATAGATCTTGGTGCAGAGTCCATTCTGTTTGTCGATGATGACCTGGTGGCTGTTGACAAGGCACCGGGCGTGTTGTGCGATGCAAGCATCGATCCCGAGCGAGAACACCTGGGAACGGCCCTTCGCCGGTGGGCTGAAGACGACGACGCAGAGTTTCTTCCGGCTCACCGTCTTGATCTCGGAACCTCCGGGGTCGTCTTGTTCGCTCGCAACCGTTCTGCTGCCACGGCCCTAATGAATCAGTTCCAAGAGCGAAGTGTTTCCAAGCATTACCAGGCGGTGGTCCATCTCCCAGCCAAGGGGCAATGGGCTGTGGGTGAGACGATCGACCGGCGGAGCTACTTACGGCACCGCAAGGGCATGAGTGAAGAGGTCCGCAGCGGAGGTAAACCCGCCGAATCCGGCTTCGAGGTCCTCCATGTTGATGGGTCGCTTGCTCTCCTGCGGGCGTCGCCGAAGACGGGTCGAACCCACCAGCTGCGGGTTCACCTTGCCGCCCTTAACGCTCCCATTGTCGGCGATGATCGCTACGGGCGTTCACCTCTCGCGTCGTCTCATGAGCACAAGCCAAAACGACTCTGGCTTCACGCGTACATGCTCGCCATCACCCATCCGGTCTCCAACCAGCCTCTCGCAATTCGCAGTCGCCGAACTTTGGGTCTCGTGGACGCCACGCCCAAGGAAAGCGCATGCCCCGATTAGCCGCCTGTCCAATACTGCTCGATACGCCCGGGCACAGCGGCAGACTTCAGCTCGTCTATCGCACCATCTTGAGACGGAAGCAACGGATGTGGCTTTGTTCCGCCATAGTTCGATTAGATCGCCCCTTCGTGGGCACCAATTACGGCCACTAGCACCGTCTCGCTAAAGCCAAGCTCTGTTCACAAATAATGGCGCTACCAGTCTGTGCTTTCTGGTCGAGGCGTTGACAGTTGGGCCTAACGTCGGACATATGACCAGTACAAGTGGTGAGAGTGTGTCGCATCGAACCAGCTAGCTTGGGCGCTTATGTCTCATAGCCTCAGGGCCCCACAACGCAGGGTCATGGGCTTACCTGCTGTCTTCCTTGTCGCCGCTTCCGCCGGCGTCGCTCAATCATTCGGGCGTTTCGCGTTTGGTGTCGTATTACCAGCGATACGCAGTGACCTCAACCTGTCGAACACCATCGCAGGATCCTTGGCCACCATCAACGTTGGCGCCTACCTGGTTGGCACACTGGTTGTGGCCAGCGTCGCCAGCTCCTACAAACTTCTCAGCATCATGCGAACGGGCTTCGTGTTCGCCCTGCTCGGACTCGTGCTGGCGGCTATAGCCCCCAATGTCCTGGTCGTCGGCCTCGCCATGTTTGCGTCAGGCTTTGGTGGAGCACTGATCTGGATACCAGCACCTGTTGTTGCCGCTGCAGCAATGCCGCCCGAGAAACGGTCACTCGCAATTGGATTATTAGGCTCTGGCATGGGGGCCGGCATTGTCTTCGCCAGCCAGCTCAGCAGCTACATCCGCTCATCATCAGGCGATGAGAGTTGGCGCTCTATCTATGTCGTACTCGCTGCGATCGCGTTCATCGTCTTGGCCGCCACCTTCGTCTGCGTAGGCCATCAGCAGGACCAACCCAGCGGAACCAAAGGCGGCTTCGGGGGTTTCACCGCTCTCAAACGAATGCCGGGTTGGAAAGCGCTGACGTCGGTCTACACCTCGTTCGGCTTCATGTACCTGTTAATCCTTGCCTTCCTGTCCACCCGGCTCGAAGATGACAACGGCTGGACAAGTTCCCGCGCCTCGCTTGCCTTTACCCTCGTCGGTGTAGCGATGATGTTCGGTGGGCCGATTTTTATCACTCTGGCGAGTCGGATCGGGTCTCGCCTTGGCCTGGCCGTGGCGTTCAGCAGTTGGGCCTTCGTTGTTTTGCTAATCCTTCCCGGTTGGTTCGCCGTGACCCTGCCTGCATCGGTTGCTGTCGGCCTTCTCTTTGCCGGCATCCCTTCGATGATTACGCTCTACGTCGTACGAAACACCACGGCCGAGGACTATGGACCGTCCTTTGCGGCAACCACGTTGGCCTTCGGGGTGGCACAGATGATCTCGCCGCAGGCGGGCGGTATTCTCGCCGACATCACAGGTTCGTTCACGATCGTTTTCATACTCTCGGCTGCTCTGGCAGGGACGGGCGTGGCAGCAGCCCTCCGGCTCCCCCGCCGCGACGAATAGCTCAGAAGAGATGGCCGGATGTGCCGTCACTGCTGCACACTCGCCATCGGCCCGCCAAGTGCGACTCTCGACCCAACAATCTTGTGATCGTTGCTTCTCGATTACTTCTTCCAGCACGTACGAGCCCTACTGACCGAAAATCGTGCCTCCATTGGTTGCCGGTCATCACTAACCTCGTTCAACACTCGGCATCCATGTCACAACTAATTGCTGCTTCGCCGATCGTTGTAGCCACCAGGCCGGCGGCACGCGTGCCCGAGGCAATCATGGCTGAGCTTCACTCGCAAGCAACACACGTAGTGGACGAAGTCGCTGACCGAACTCGATGTGCAGACTATGCCTTTCAACCAATTAGTGCCTTTCAACCAATTAGCGTTGCAGCGCGACGACCCCAGAAAAGTTCGCGAACAGCGGTGCTATTGATTGACCCAGGGGCCGTGTCATAAGTCAGCACTGGTACGAGCCGATGGCGGTCACCGCCGACTTCTGTTACTCGATGCATCGTGTTGCGGCCGCCGAAGATCGACAAGCTTCCGGCGCCTAACAGCAACCGCTGCACTTGAGTTTCGTCACCGTCAAGCACCCGCTTGATGGCGTCCAGATCAACGGCATGGTCTGTTCGCATGCCCGGCACGAACTCGAAGTGCCCGCCTCGCTCGGCTTCCTGAATCATGATGGTTACGGTGAAAGTGGATTCGTCGAAGTGCCATTCGTGTATATCGCCGTCGCCGTAAACGTTGATCGAGAGCGCTCCCAGCGGGTCTGCGCCGCGATAGAAGTCGCTATAGCCAAGTACTGAACCGATGAATTGGGTGAGAGCTGGCCAGTCGTACAGCTGTTGCGACGCCCCATCGGACTCGAGCAAGTCGTTGGCGATCGAGCCGACACTCGTGCGCAACGGCCTCACCCGAGGATCCATGGCATCAATACCGACCAGGCCATCATCAAGAAATACGTTGTGTTCGCGGCGGCAGAAGAAGGCCTGGTCGACTCGAACCGAAACCTCGGCCATGATCGACGCCACCGCATTGCTGGTCAAGAAACCTGGCAGCACCAGTGCCCCGGTAGCGTTAAACGACTCCGCACAATTCCGCACGAAAGCCCTACCTCCTGCGCTCTCGAGACGGTCAAGAGGGTAACGGTTGGTATCAACCAGTTGCATGAGTAGAGCCTATTCCAAGCGTGCTGCCCCACGAACTGCTCGTCCAACAGCGATATCCCATCGGTGTATTTCGGCTGGCATATTTCAGCCGGCATAGAACGGACCGTGATACCCCCGGTCAAAGAGTTCAGCTATACCTATCGACCAGTCGTTGACAACTAAATTAAAAGGGATCGTGTTGCTAGATCATAAGGACATAGCCATCATGATCTAGCGACAGGCTGACGACTACGCTTGCATGAGCGGCCCGGCGCCCGTCGATTAGCAAAGAAACACTATGGATCAGCACGTCACGTATCACCCCATAACCGACAACCTGCTTCGTTCATACCGGTATTACCTATCTAGCTATGACGGAGCGAAGGTCGCCGCCGACCATTGCGCTGCCGTTGCAATGGACGACGCACTCAGCGCCCAATTTCTTGGTCTGCTGGCACATTTCGCCGCACCGACTGACCGCCCTTTTGACCAAACGCATGGCTTCAACATTGCGTTGACACAAGGGTTCTTCGGACCGTACTTCTACATCAACAGTGGCCAGCTCAGCACGCTCGGCCACGCCATCGCCCCCTATACACAACCGTGGCAACAACTAGTTCCGGGTTGGGACATGGTGGCCACCGCGCAGAACCATGTGCTCTCTCGTTTCTCCAGCGGCGTATTCATCCCGGCCAATCGCGTCGCACCGTTGATGAGCGACGCTCATACCACGCCTGAACTCGCACAAGCTCTTGCGACCGCTTTTCCCGGCGAGAAACTGGACCGGTTGTGGTCTGCTCTTCTCTACGCACACAACGCCGGTGCCGGTCTGCTCGAAGCGGCCAGTGTTGTCGAGCCAAATGCGGCTGATCTCTCAACCAGTGTTTGTTTCACCAACTTCGCCCACTGCGATCAGGCCGGGCTGCAGCTCTATGTCAGCAGCCAGCAGGTCACGCCTTTGGTGCCAACCGAACCTAGGCTGCTGGTTCACCCACGTTGGTCGGACCCAGCCGAGCCGACCCGCAGTGCCCGTTTGCCATCCGTTCCCTGTGTGACAGAGCCGTTGCGAGCCAGACGCAGCGACCTGCCTGTCGAGGACCATCTGACTATCGACCTAACGGTCGACCCGCCGCTGGCGCACACCGCTGTTGAGGACATAGCGGCCCACGTGCCCGAACCCTCAAGCGAACAACAACTCGCACCATCCCCCCGCCGTCGCCGCACGGACTACAGCGGGCCTCCGGCCGACTCCGCTGGCAATCCCATGTCGATGTCCACGTCCGCTAGCTGACAACGAACCACCCCAATAGCGCGCTCAGACATGTCATGTGTCGCCTACTGCGATTATGCCGCCCAAGGCCAGACTGATCGTTTACCCCATGGCTGCACAAAACATGAACACCATTGATCGGTCTAGATGGTGTTCGTAACCATCATCGAGATGGCGAGGTAGCGGTCTTGCTCAACAACTGAGTATCGAGATAGCGCGATGAGCGATCCCGCTAGCGAAGAGTCGCGAATATTTTATCCGCCCACTACTTCTTGATAGCGCTGAGCAGTGCAGCGCACGCCCGGCTTCGATGGCTGACCGAGTTCTTCTCGGCTGGGGAGTGTTCGCCAAATGTTCGCCCATCGCCTTCGGCTGGAATGAACAACGAGTCATAGCCGAAACCCTGGTCGCCTCGTTCGACAAGGCCAATGCTTCCTTCACACGTTCCCTCGGCGACAACCTCGGTTCCGTCTGGCCAACACAACACCATGACCGTGCGGAACCGTGCTGTGCGTCCACCCTCAGGCGTCCCGATCAGCTCGGCCATCAGCCGCTTACGGTTTGCAGCATCGTCGTGGTCACCACCGCTGTAATACGCAGATTCGACGCCGGGAGCGCCGCCAAGGGCGTCGACCTCGAGCCCACTGTCGTCTGCAAGTGCAACCTGACCAGACGCCTCGGCAATAGCGGCCGCTTTCAGGCGAGCGTTTCCCACAAAAGTGCCCGCATCCTCGACGACCTCGGGCACATCAGCTGGACGCGCCAGAAGAACGACGGCATCGCCAAAGGCAGCGCTCATCTCGGTGAGTTTGTGATCATTTGCCGTGGCGGAAATCACGACCAAAGAATGAGCCATGACGTCAGCTGCGGTGAGCAGGCGGTGTCTGCAACACCGACCGTTGCGCCTCGATGATTTCGGCAATGCCCTTCTCGGCCAGGCCGAGCATTGCATCAAGCTCGCTGCGACTGTAAGGGGCGCCCTCTGCTGTTCCCTGCACTTCGATAAAGGAGCCTGCCCCAACCATGACCACGTTCATGTCAACTTCGGCGTTGGCATCTTCGATGTACGGCAAGTCCAGACGCGGTTCGCCATCAATAATGCCTACCGAAATCGCAGCGCAGTAGTCGGTAATCGGGTGTTCGGCCAGCTCACCAGCCTGGACAAGGCGCGTGCACGCATCGTGCAGGGCAACGAAAGCGCCACTTATCGCTGTAGTTCGGGTGCCACCATCAGCCTGCAACGCATCACAGTCCAAGATGATCTGTCGCTCGCCGAGCTTCTTCATGTCCACGACGGACCGTAAGGAACGCCCGATCAGCCGTTGGATCTCTTGGGTACGGCCGGACTGCTTGCCCTTGGCCGCTTCGCGGTTCGCTCGACCAGGCGTTGAGCCTGGGAGCATCGAATATTCGGCGGTGACCCAGCCTTCACCAGAGCCCTTCATCCAGCGAGGCACACCTTCGTCGATCGACGCTGTGCAAAGCAGTTGCGTTCGACCAAACGACGCAAGCACAGAGCCAGCCGCCATATCAGTGAAGTCACGTTCAAAGGTGAATGGGCGTAGTTCGTCGGTTTGACGGCCATCAGGTCGCACAGCAGGTCCTCAACAATGGTGGAAAGAAGGGTTTGGAATCGCAGCTCTAGGCAGGATCAGATCCCGGAGGCAGCGTATTGCTGGCCGACCTCGGCCAGCACAATCTGGCCTGAGAACTTCGCCGAAGCTCGCTCAAGATGAGCAGCCCGGTCCTCGAGCGGTGCCTGATGAGTCAGCACGACTCGCTGCACCCCTGCCTGCGCGGCCAACTCACCAGCCTCGTCTGCAGCAAGATGCAGGACGCCTGGGTGTTCGCTTCGTTCCAGAAACGTCGACTCGATCAGCGCAAGATCAATCGGACCACTTCGTTCGACCATTGAATTTAGTGAGAACCCCGGACCGGTATCGCTGGTAAAGACGATTGAGTGACCGCCGCTGTCTGTCCGTGTGGCTAGCGTGGGAATGTAGTGCTCGGTCTCGGCAAAAGTCCATGCTTGGTCACCGACGGTGATCTGATCATCAGATTCGATCACCCGCCAATCAAATGGCACATCGATGTCAGGTCCAATGAGTGAACGGGCCTGGGCGGCCATGTGTGCGTTCGAGTACACCGGCAGGCGGGACCGGGTCTCGTACCACTGAATAGCGTTTGCGACCACGGGCATTTCGAGCCAATGGTCGGGATGAGCGTGCGTCAGGACAACGGCGTCGAGATCACCAAGTGAGCAGACTGCCTGCAGATTCGCAAGCGTGCCGGGGCCAGCGTCCAGCCAAACATTCGCTTGAGGGGACTGAATCAGATATCCGCTACACGCGCCTCCTGCTGCGGCGTAGCTACCTGAGCAACCAAGCACGGTGACCGCCAACATCAGGTTGCAGTCTGGCACAACTTGTTCCTAGTCGTCAGGTGGGAACTTGCGACGGCGGCCACATTGCCCTATCAGGCTGTTTACTAGCTCGCCCCGAAGCCTCAGCAGATTCGGTGCAATTGGTTATGGCCAGGTGTGATGTTCGACGCCAGCCAACTCGATCCCCAACAATTGCTCCCCAATCTGCTGGAAGCGGGAAGCATCCCCCGACGACACCCACCGATGGTTGGTGCTAGTGCGCTGTTCCCGCTTGGGAATCGTTCCATCAAGGATTGCTCGCCGAACAGCAAATGCAGTCTCGTCTGCCGACGAAACCAGTGTCACATCGCGACCCATCACCCGCGAGATCGTGCGTGCCAGGAACGGATAATGAGTACACCCCAGCAACAGACTGTCAACCTTCGCGTCTCTCACCGGGGCAAGTAACCGTTCGGCCAAAACGAGCGCCTGGTCACTTGCGGTCTCGCCACGCTCGACGAACTCGACGAAGCCGGGACACGCCGCACACAGTAGATCAACCGAGGGATCAACCGAGGCGAAGGCCTGCTGATAAGCCCCCGACGAAATAGTGGTCACTGTGCCGATCACGCCGACGCGACCCTGCACTGTTGCACCGATAGCGGCTCGCACGCCCGGCTCGATCACACCGATCACCGGCACCGGACACTCGGCTTGCAGCTCTTTGAGCGCTGCTGCGGACGCCGTGTTGCAGGCAACCACGATGGCCTTGACGCCAGCTTCATCGACCAGCCACTGCGCTATCTGACGAGCGAAGCCAAGCAGTTGGCCGAGGCTGCGGGGACCGTACGGGTAACGATCGGTGTCGCCGAAGTACACGAGATTCTCGTTTGGCAGCAGGTCGATCAACGCACGAGCAACAGTGAGCCCACCGAAGCCGCTGTCGAAGACGCCAATAGGCTGGTCGTGCACGTCGGACAGAGTACTGAGCTTCAGCCACTCGCCGGTGAAACTGCATTTCCAACGCAGTGCGCTACGCGCCCCTTTGTCCGTAAAACTCGTCCTGATAACGAGGTGACAGTGTCGATCTCGACAACGATTGATCACCCTGATCTGGGCTTCTCCAACTATGAAGGCGAGTTTCTTGCCGAGGCGTTACTCGTTGACGGGCAGATCAGGAATTTCGACCATGTGGTCGTCAACATCATCAAATTCAAACCGCAGCGCCCATTCGTCGTGGCGTGCATGATGTAGCTGCCGATCATGTAACTGAACTCAAGAATAACGACCTCAGACAGGTGCTCGTGCTGTACGGCAAAGATGTCGTCGGCCACGCGCCCTTGTCCTAGGGTCAGCGCATCGGTGAAGGCCAGCACAGCCCGTTCGACAGGAGAGAAACAGTCGGCAACTTGCCAGCCTCCGATCGCTTCGATCTGTTCCTCGGGTACCCCTTAGTCGCGTGCTGCCTTGAGACGCTGGCTAGAGACAAACAGACTGCTGCAAGTCCAACCAGCTCGCATCTGTCCAAGCTCGCGAAGCTTGGGATCAAGTTCACGGGCCGGCGACTGGTACTAGGCAAAGAGCCCACTTGCATGATCACAGGTGTCCGCTGACAGGGCAAAGACCGTCCACCAATCACCCGGCGTTCCCGAGGGGGGTGCCGGGTTCCACGACCGGATCACGGTCGCCGAACACCATTCTGGATACGTGGGCGCCCGCCTTGTGGCCACTGGCCTTGATCTCGCTGAGTGATACTTCTCGCAGCCGTGCCATGGCCCGAACATGGCGAATGGCCGCACGGCAAGTGCAGCGAAGCCACGTTGGTCGAATCAGTCAGCCAACCGCAATGGCATTGCCGCAGCGACCGCTACCGTCCCGCCTTCATCCTGGGAGTCGTCATCACCGCTGGTCACCACGACGGGGATCTCGGTGATTGTTTCACCGTCGATCGTGAAACATCGTAAAACCGGCTCGGCATGACGCAGCGACACAATCACCTGACGAAACGTGCCGAACGGGTCGAACCCGGCACTGTCTCGCACGTCCGTTGGCGACGGATACGCCGTTGTCTCGGTATGTGAATGCATGACCCCAATCAGCACACGACCAGCATCCTCAACGTCTCGCTCCAGTTCAAGCATCTGCTGGCCATCCAGCGCAAATACCGCCGGCGACACCTTGGTGTTGCGCATCGGATGGAAGTAGTCGATGAGTTCTACGCCTGCCTGGGTCGAGAACATGCCGCACGCTTCGTTCGGCATTTCGGCGATCGCATGCGCAAATATCTGGTCTCTGACCTGGGGCGTGATGCGCAACACAGGCTGACCGTAGCGGCCAAAACCTGATGCCCATAGGCCAAGTGCCCCGATACGGTTGCCGCTATGGCGAAGCGCAAGAAGGCCGAACCGGGTGTGGTCGCTTCGAACCGGCGCGCCCGGCACGAGTTCGAGATTGGCGAGACATTCGAGTGCGGCATTGTCTTAAAAGGCTCTGAGGTCAAGTCCCTGCGAGAGTCCAAGGTCACTATTGCCGATGCCTACGCTCGTGTGAGCAACAACGAGCTCTGGCTCTTCGGCCTTCATGTGGGGCAATACAGCAGCAGTGGCGCCTTTGCTCACAACCCAGACCGGGATAAGAAGTTGCTTGTTCACCGCAGCGAAATCACCACTATCCGCCGGGCACTCGAACATGACGGACGCACACTCGTGCCGCTGAAGCTCTACTTCAAAGACGGCCGCGCCAAAATTGAGATCGCCATTGCCCGGCGACGTCGCACCGAAGACAAGCGCCAAGCGATCCGTGAGAAAGACATGGCAGCCGAGGCGCGCAAGGCAATGTCAGCCGCTCGTTACGGCTGAGTCTGACGTCATTCGACTTGTGGCGGTGCCTGTCCCGGGGAATCCATAGCAAGTTCTCGTCGAACGTCGGGTCTTCGGAAAGCATTCACATGCCAGCAGATGCAGCACCGCCGAATGGCAGCGCCCATACCGTGTCAGGCGGACACCTCAACGATGCGAAGCGGCCGCCCAAAGCGAGTGCTTCCTGGCTCTCCAGCACGCGCTAGGCGATGCGCTTCTAGTGGTTCATCACGTGCTGAGTCGCATCGGCACACGAAGCACTTCCCCAGTTGGCTAAGCTAGAGGTGTTCTTTGAAATGTGAATCTGTTTAGTCACAGATGCACTTCCAATCCACGGGGCTGACTGGTTTCGACGCCGAGGACGGAAGCCGACCTGTGCGACCAGAGTGGCCCAGACTCTTTAAACGGGGCACACAAAAACACGGCAACCAAAATGCCCGTGTTGCTCTCGCTGCCTAGTTTTCTAGACAGATGAACAACACACATCGCGTCCCCTTAGGGGATGGCGGGGCCTGATCACTGCAGCCTGGCAACAGAAGCAGTGAAGGACGGCAGGGAAAGACCGCTGACGGCGAGAAAGACCGCTGACCCCAGGGAAAGACCGGTGGCAGACACTTCGGTGTCAGGGGACTCAGCCCTGAAGTAGCCATAACGCTTCGAACCGGGAATGGTCGTATCGCAGCCGGTGACCCCTTGACGGACGGGGGTTCGATTCCCCCCAGCTCCACTGTGTGATGTCGCCAGACATCGGCAAGGCCTGAACCCTCGGGTTCAGGCCTTTGTGCTTTTTGTTGGCGATTGCTACTTGCGGACCATTTGATCGTGGTCCCGGTTGATCGTGGTCCCGGCGCGCAGGCCTCTAGGCGCAGCCACCTCAGGTACAAGGTGCCCGCTGGCATACGTGACGCGATGGACCTAATTATTCGATTTCTGTTCCCTTTCAGGCGTCAGTGTCAGCAGCACCGCCGGTTTCTTTGAGCGAGGCCGAGGGCTCTACTGATGAGTCAGACAGGCACCCACTTGTTCTTGGGTAATTGTGATGATTACGTCGAGGGCGCATCCTGGATCTACCCAGATTCCAACATCGACAGTACGATCTTGTTTAGGTGACCGGGGCAATGAGTATCGACGGGACTGACTCTGACACGCAACGGGTGTTGCTAGGAGTTGTGTGGCGAGACCATGTCCCGCACTTACGGACGCGACGTGCTGACCATGCCCTATCAGACCTAATTCTCATTGACGGTTGGCGGCTCAACTACCGGATCGAGGGTGAGCCCAGCCGCACCTGCGTGGGCCACATCCCGTTCCGAAACAAGCGCAGCGAGTACCACGACTGCAAGAAGGCACCCCGCCCTGGCTCGCGACACTGTGAACGCTGCGCCATTGTTGAAGCAACCTTCGCTTCGCAGCTTCACCATGCTCACCACAAGGGATCGTCTGAGCTCGACGCTGCATTCCATGAGCATTTGGCAAAGCCCAACCGTCTCTACCTCGCCGCTTTTCGCGACGGCTCGATCAAGATCGGTACCTCAACACTGACCCGAGCCGAGACACGGCTGGAAGAGCAAGGCGCCTGGACCGCACGCTTCATCGCCGAAACGACGAACGGCCGCACGGTGCGCCATCTCGAAGATGCCGTCACTGAACGACTCGGAATTGTTCAGTCAGTCTCGGCTGTACGCAAGCGCCGCGGTCTCGTCTCGCCAATTTCCAATGATCAACTTTCGGCGATGTTGCAGCACGCTGTAGACGAGGTGCTGCGAACGATCGTCAATCCAGCGGTCGGCGATGATATGACTTCGCTTGACCTGCATTGGCACCACCCAATGGCTGAGCATCCGGCGGCCGCTCACATCTTGGACTATCCCCTGGCGCTCCAGAAGGGTCGCCACGATCTCTATCTGGTCACGGCAATCGGGCGGCACATACTGGTGAAGCGAGCCGACGGTGACGATGTATTCGTCATAGATCCGTCGCCGCTGTTTGGCGTTCGCCTGGACATTGGCGAATTCGGAAGCGATGAGATCACGATCCAGGATTCGCTCTTCTAAACCGTTTCAGACAGGCGAAATCTGCGGACCGCACGCGACCGCTTCGTCGCTTGATGTGTTGGCTCATCTCGTATCTCATAGCTCAGCCAGGGCCGCATCTGCAGTCTTTGCTGGCGCTGGAGCCATAAAATCAGCGACTTGTGCGGGGCGGAACAAAATCGGCACTCGGGGATACACGCCCGTGCGCACGATCGGCGCTCGCTGTTCATTCGTGTAGAGCTTTCGCTTCGAGGCGTTGCGGTGCCTGCACGTTCGTGCCGTTAGATCCGGCACCCAGCGGAGCCACGAGCGCCAGTGCCAAAAAATGCCCATGGTGTTCGATTCCTTCCCGGTGAGTCCTTGTCAAACCCGTTAGCCCGCTCTGACATCTCCGACGCCACCGCCGTAATGGACACAGACCAGCAGCAATTTGTTGCCTAAAAGCGCCTCAAGATCTAATTCGCAAAGATTGGCAACCGGTTTGGGAGCATTATGGCGCTTGGGGCACCTGTACTAGCCCGTTCCCCAATCTTGAACATCACTCTGAGACCTTCCACCGAACGAGCGTCGCTAGGGGGGTTATCTCGGCTAGATTCATTCAGTGGGCTCCTGGAGGGGAGCCATTGCTGACTGGATAGACCCTATCTAGTCAACAGTTGACGTAAGGAGTCACAATGAAGAAATCCATCCGCATGATGCTCGCTCTGCTCGCCGTGCTCAGCCTCTTTGCCGCCGCGTGCGGTTCTGATGCCGAGGACGTAGTCGAATCAGTCCAGGACACCACCGATGCAGCTGAAGATGTCGCTGACGACACCGAAGCTGCCGAAGACACCGAAGCTGCCGAAGACACCATGTCAGACGTTGAAGTCGAAGCTTCTGGCGCAACCAACGTAGGCCTCGTCTATGACATTGGTGGCCGTGGCGACCTGTCGTTCAACGACTCTGCTGCTGCTGGCCTCGAAAAGGCTGCAGCTGACCTCGGCTGGGTAACCGTCGAAGCATCACCAAACGACGATGGCTCGAACCGTGCCGAGCTTCTACAGCTTGCTGCTGACGCCAACGACATGGTGATCG
>Ga0114997_10000016_pt1 | contig 118453 bp, 119 predicted proteins | sample ArcticOcean_MG_C_2_FD_87045 | JGI IMG/M metagenome (GOLD analysis project Ga0114997, IMG submission 87045) | Marine microbial communities from western Arctic Ocean - ArcticOcean_MG_CB4_136 | ecosystem: Environmental > Aquatic > Marine > Oceanic | place: Arctic Ocean: Canada Basin | collected... | reverse complement strand
TTGGTTTTTGCCTTTTTGTTTTTATTTATTCTTGTTTTCTTAAAAGATATTTTTTTTTTCTTCTTTATAATACCATTTACAAAAAAAATTTTTATAAACTTATTTTCTCCAAATTTTAAAAAAAAAAAAAAAGATAGAAATACATTTGAAGGAATTGTAGAAGAAGAAAATAAAGATTGGGATACAATTGAAGGAATTGCTGAAGAAGAAGACAAAAATGAAAAAAAAATTAAATGACTTATAAAATTATATCTAAATTTATAAAAGATGTATCTTTTGAAATACCAGATATAAAATCTTTTGTTATGTTAGAAAAAGAAATAGCAAATTACTCTTTGAATTTTGATATAAAAAGTAAACCATATAAAACTAATATAATTGAAGTAGATACTATTTTAAAAATAGCGCCAAACGAGAAAGTAAAAAATAAAATTTTAACTGAAATTACTGGAACTGCTTTGGTTTCTATAGAAGAAAATTTTGACAATAAAAAAGAATTAGAAAAGATAATTTTAATTAAAGTACCACAAGAAATGTATACAACCTTGTATGAAACATTTTCTTATTTATTTCAAAAAGCAGGTATTAAAAATTTACAAATAGAAAAAAAAGTGGATTTCGAAAAGCTGTATAAAGAGACTAAGAAATAATTATCAATAATAATTTTTAGGAAGATCGGATTTGAGGTATTTTTTGTGAAGATCAAATTCTTCTTTACTTGGATAAATAATTTTCTGTGAATTTTTTTTAACTGGTTTAACGTTTGAGCCAAATGATAAATCAGGAGCTTGTGAGTTTTCTAAGTTTAATTTTGGGGTTTTTTGGTCTAAGAGATTGATATAAACTTCTTTTAATAAATGACAGTCAATTAGCGCACTATGTTTTTCTCTTTTTGAATTATCAACATTAAATCTTTTGCAAAGTGCATCTAGCGAATTTTTGGACCCCGGATATTTTAACCTTGCAAGCTCTAGGGTATCTAGAACATTTTCTTTCGGAATCGGTTTTTTATTTATTAGTTTTAATTCATAATTTAAAAAAGATAAGTCAAAACTTGCATTATGTATTATTATTTTTTTATCTTCAATAAAGTTTAAGAATTCTTCTGAGATTTCAGCAAAGATTTTTTTATCTGAAAGAAATTTATTTGAATACCCATGAACTTTATACGCTTCTTCAGATACGGGTCTTTTTGGATTTATATATTCGTGAAATATTTTATTAGTTGCTATCTGATTATCTAATTCTACACACCCAATTTCAACAATTTTATGATTATCTCTTAATGATAAACCTGTTGTTTCTGTATCAAGTATAATTTCAAGCATTAGATAAAATTTTCCCCAATAACTTCTTAACATTTTTTCTAAGAGATTTATTATTAAAATTATTATTTATTATAAAATTAGATCTTTTTTTTTTTATTTCTAAGGGGAGTTGAAGATGTTTAAGCTTCCTGTAAATTTTAATGTTAAAATTGGCTCTTTTTTTTAATCTTACTAAAGATTTTTTATTGCTACCTTTTATAAATACCAAAATATCATTTTTTTTATTTATTTTGTTTTCTAGTAGAAGTGGAATATCTAAAATAACAATTTTTTTATTAATATTTTTTTTTATAAAAGTATTCATTTTTAATTTAATTTTAGGATGAACAATATTATTAATTTTTTTTAAACTCCCGGGAATGCTGCTTATAACATTTAAAATTTCTATTTTTTTAACAGGAAATGAAAATATATATTTTGGGAAAGTTCTTTTTAGCTTTCTAAAACAGCTTTTATTTTTTTTATATAATTCAACAACTTCATTATCAGCATCAAAAACTGGGTATCCAAACTGTTTTGCGGCATGACTTTTGCCAGATCCAATATCCCCAACTACTGCAATTCTAATCATTAATCTAATAATTTAATTGTTTCTTTATCAACTTTTGGCAGAATATTATGCCAAATCTTAAATGATAATTGAGCTTGATAAATAAACATCATTTTTCCATTTTCTATTTTATTACCTAATTGTTTACCTTCAGTAAGAAAATTGGTTTTGCTAGGATTGTAGATAACGTCATAAAAAAGTTTCTCTTTCCCAATATTTTGGAAATCTAAATTTATACTATCGTCAATATTCAGTCCTAAGCTTGTTGCGTTAATTATTAAATCAAAATCACAAATTTCACCCCAATCAACAATAATTAAGTCAGAATATTTATCTTTCAAGTTTTGTGGTTCTTTTTTTGTTCGATTGCTTATATATATTTTAGACACCTTTTTTCTTTTTAGGGCTAAAATTATTGAGAGGGCTACGCCACCAGCACCCAAAATGAATACTTTTTTATTTTCTAAATCATAGTTAATGTAATTCAAACTTTGTTCGAAACCCTCGATATCAGTATTGTCACCTATTATTTTATTATTTTTTTTATACACTGTGTTAACAGATTGGGCCTCTTCCGCGATGGGTGTCATTTTATCGACAAAAGCAATTATATTTTTTTTAAATGGGGTAGTAACATTCATTCCATGAATTTTTTCGTTCTTAATTTCTGAAATAATTTTTTCCAAATCATCTTCATGAAGTTTTTTTTTATCGTAAACAGCATCTATATTGTTTTCTTTTATCCAATGATTGTGCAGCTTCGGTGACAAAGAATGATTAATTGGATTTCCTATAACTAAATATTTTTTCATTTTAATTTTATTAAATATTCCTTTATTAGTTTCACTGGCAAGCCCATAATTGTATCTTCATCTCCCTCAATTTTTGAAAATAAAGACCTACCATCAGCTTCAATTTGATAAACGCCATATGCATATAATTCTTTATCTTTTATTTTTATTAAATATGATTTAATTTCGTCTAAATTAAGTTTTTTCATTGTTAACGTTGAATCGTCAGTGGAATTCCAAATCATAGATCCGTTTTTAGAAATACACACTGAACTTATTAATCTATGTTTATTTCCATTTAGTTTTTGAAGTATATTAATAGCATCTTCTCTGCTTTTGGGTTTGGAAATAAGCTCACCATTGAGATCTATTACGCTATCGGCCCCAAGAACAAGTTTTTCTGGGGTTTTTCTACTAATTTTATTTGCTTTTAATTCTGCAAGATTTTTTGAAATTATTTCAGGTGTTGCCTTTTCTTTTAATAATATTTTTTTTATTTCATCCTCATTTATATTTGAAGGCATTACTTCACAAATAATATTATTTTTATTTAAAATATCTTTTCTGACTTTGCTTTTTGAAGCGAGAATAATTTTAATTATCATCTAGAGTTTAATATATCTAATATTTTTATAATTGATGCTGCTGTTTCTTCTACAGATTTTCTTGTTACGTCTATAATAGGCCAATTATATTTTTTAAATAATTTTTTTGAATTTTCAAGTTCATTCATTATTTTTTTTTCATCTGTATAATCACCCCGCTTACTTTCTTGCAAAGATTGAACCCTATTTCTGCGAACATCTGAAAGTCGTGTAGCATCACAAATAAGGCCAATGATACAATTGCTTTTCGCTTCTTGTATTAAGTTGGTTGGTAGATTTTTTCTTTCTGGAATTAAAGGAATGTTTGCAACTTTATAACCTCTGTTTGCCAAATAAATTGATGTTGGTGTTTTGCTTGTTCTGCTAACCCCAACCAAAATAACATCAGCAATATTTAAATCTGATATAATTTTACCATCATCATGCGTAATGGTATATTGAACCGCTTCTATTCTCTTATAATATTCATCATCCAAAATATGTTGGCCGCTTGGTTTTTGGCTTGCTTCTTTTTTGAGAAGTTTTGAAAAATCAGTTATTAAATTACTTAAAACTTCAAAACAGGGAATTTTATTTTTTTTTGTTTCTTCTTCTACATATTTCGAAAGTTCTTTGTCGACAATTGTATATAAAATTATTACATTTTCTACACTTGTTGATTGATTTATAATTTTATCTATTTGATTTTTCGTCCGCGTAAATGAATAGTGTATAGTTTTACACTCAAAGTCAGAGAATTGTGCTTTTAAAGCTAAAAAAATTCTATCTAATGTTTCGCCGGTTGAATCTGATATTTGATAAACTTTGTATATCTTGTTCATAAAGCTGTTAATAAATTACCAATTGTTTGTTTAATCATACATTTTTATAAAATAGTTAATGTTATATAAAAAAGTCAACAAAAAGTTCAGTAGTTATATACGTTAATAAAATATTAACAGGTTATTATAAAATTAAAAAAAAAAAATATATATAATTAATTCAATAATTTATAACATATATTAATAACAAGCTTTATGGATAAACTGTACACAACTAATTAATACCGTTATTAACATGCCATACTAATACTACTAACTTATTTATATAATATATTAATGAAGAGTACATTAAGAGACTGCATCGAGGGAAAGACTTCCTACACACCCGTATGGTTTATGAGACAAGCTGGTAGGTATTTGCCTGAATTCAGGGAAATAAGAAAAAAAAATCCTGACTTTATTAAATTATGTTTAAACCCTGTTCTAGTAAATGAAATTACACTACAACCATTAAAAAGATTTGATATTGATGCAGCTATAATTTTTTCTGATATTTTAATGATACCTTATGCTCTGGGGCAAAAAGTTGAATTTAAAAAAGGTATTGGACCCATTTTAGGAAATTTAAATTTAAATAATATAATTGATACAGATCCAATTGATTTTGTTCAAAAACTAGTTCCCGTTTATAAAGGTATAGAAAAAGTTAAAAATAATTTAAAAGAAAAACCACTTATTGGTTTTGTCGGCGCTCCTTGGACTTTATTATTATATATGTTGAATAGGGGATCGCCTAAAAATAATTTTGATTTTAATAAAATTAATAAAGATAAATTTTTAGTTAATAGATTATTAAAAAAATTAGAGGAAATAATATGTTTACATATTGATAAACAAATCGAAGCAGGAGCTAGTATAATACAAATCTTTGATTCATGGGCAGGATTACTTCCAAAAAAAGAATTACCAAACTATTGCTATATACCTATATTAAAGATAGTTGAGCATGTTAAATCTAAAAAAATTCCAGTCATTTGTTTTCCAAAAGGAATTGGAGAAAATTATATTGATTTTTGTAATATAGTAAAACCAAGTTGTATTAGCATAGATTACGGGGTTGAGCCCAAATGGATAAAAGAAAAATTAAGTGGAATACCAATACAAGGAGGATTAGATCCCAAAATATTATTAAGAGACAAGGAAGAAATTAAAAAAAATACAGAGAAATATTTAAATATATTTAAAGATTATCCTTATATATTTAATTTGGGCCATGGAGTTTTGCCTGAAATAAAACCAGAAACGATTGCTTATGTTGTTGATCTTGTTAGAGGTAGATAGTAAATGAAAAAAGCAGTTATCCTATTTAACCTTGGGGGCCCCGATAAGTTAGAAAGTGTAGAGCCTTTTCTTTTTAATTTATTTAACGATCCCGAAATACTTAGTATTCCTTCAATTATTAGATATCCTTTGGCAAAGTTTATATCCAAAAGAAGAGCGCCAATTGCAAAAAACATTTATAGAGAAATTGGAAATAGATCACCAATACTTGATCTAACCCAAAAACAAGCAATGAGCTTAGAAAACAGTCTATCAATAAAAGGAGATTATAAATGTTTTGTTGTCATGCGATGCTGGCATCCAAGGGCAGAAGACGTCATAAAAAAAGTTAAAGAATTTAACCCAGAGGAGATAATACTTTTGCCACTTTACCCGCAGTTTTCTGCGGCAACCTCAGGGTCATCTATTAATGAATGGAACGACATGTGTAAAAAAGAAAATTTTAAAGTTAAGACTAAAACAATTTGTTGCTATCCCACAGAAAGCAATTTTATAAAATCTCATTCCAGCCTAATCAGGAAAACAGTTCAAAACACACCAAACAAAAATTTTAAACTACTTTTTTCAGCTCATGGTCTCCCAGAAATTAAAATAAGAAATGGAGACCCTTACCAGTGGCAGGTCGAAGAAACTGTTAAAAGAATAATGATGAATTTAAAGGATTATAATTTAGATCATACAATAAGTTACCAAAGCCGTGTGGGACCTTTAAAATGGATTGGGCCATCGACAGACGATGAAATTATTAAGTATTCTAAAGAAAAACAAGGAATTGTTATAGTTCCAGTGGCCTTTGTTTCGGAGCATTCAGAAACACTTGTAGAATTAGATATAGAATATAAAAAGCTAGCAGAAAAAAATGGTTGTAGTTTTTACAAAAGAGTACCAGCATTAGGTACGGAGGAGAATTTTATTAGAGGACTGGCAGAGTTGGTTTTGCAAAAAGAAACAAGAGACAATTTTGTTTCATCAGTAATGTGTCCTAATAAATACGTAAAATGTCCATGTCTAACGAATTAAAGAAAAAGGAAAATATTAATTATGAATTCATACTTATTATTTAAATCAATTCATCTTATTGCTGTCATTTCTTGGATGGTCGGTCTTCTATATTTACCAAGAATATTTGTTTATCATAGCGACGCTGTTAAAAACAATAAATCTGGAGATTTGATATCTACTTTCAAGGTCATGGAGAAAAGACTTTTTATTTATATTATGAATCCAGCAATGATTGTATCTTGGATATTTGGAGTTTTATTAATTAATACGATTGGTATTGATAGTATTAGTTCTGTTTGGTTGCAGTTAAAATTAACCTTTATTATCATTTTAACCATTTATCATTTTTTCTTGCTTCAATGTTTAAATAAATTTGCTAAAAACAGTAACTATTATTCATCCAGATTCTATAGAATAATCAATGAGATACCGACTGTTTTGTTGATAGGCGTTATATTTTTAGTTGTTTTCAAACCATTATGAGACTTGTAATTTTTTAAAAACCCATTATATTCAATATATATTTCTCAATAACAAAAATCCCACATATGAATTTAGAAGAATTAAAAAAGAAATCACCGGCGGAGCTTATTGCACAGGCTGAAAAGCTTGAGGTAGAAAATCCTAGCACATTAAGAAAGCAAGAAATTTTATTTGCAATATTAAAAAAATTTGCACAAAAAAACGAACAAATAATAGGTGGTGGAACTCTTGAAGTATTACAAGATGGTTTCGGATTTTTAAGAGCCACGGAGTCAAATTATTTACCAGGACCAGATGATATTTATGTTAGTCCAAATCAAATTAGAAAATTTGCACTAAGAACTGGAGATTCAATTGAGGGAGAAATAAGAGCTCCCAAAGATCAAGAAAGATATTTTGCTTTATTGAAGGTTGACAAAATAAATTTTGATAACCCTGAAAAAGCTAGAAATAAAATTGCTTTTGAGAATTTAACTCCACTATACCCTGATTCACAATTAAAAATGGAAGTGGAAAAAATTAAAATTGAAAAAAAACCTGATCAGACAGCTAGATTGATTGATCTGGTTAGCCCAATAGGAAAAGGACAAAGATCTTTAATCATTTCACCCCCAAAAGCAGGCAAAACAATTATACTCCAAAATATAGCTAACTCTATTGCGGAAAATCACCCCGAATGTTATTTGATGGTTTTGCTTATAGATGAGCGACCAGAAGAAGTAACAGATATGCAAAGATCTGTTAAAGGAGAAGTAATTAGTTCTACATTTGATGAACCAGCATCGAGGCATGTTGCGGTTGCAGAAATGGTTATAGAAAAAGCTAAACGATTAACCGAACATAAAAAAGATGTAATTATTCTTTTGGACTCAATAACAAGACTTGGAAGAGCTTATAATGCCGTCATACCAAGCTCTGGGAAGGTGCTGACAGGGGGTGTCGACGCAAACGCACTCCAGAGACCCAAAAGATTTTTTGGAGCCGCCAGAAACATAGAACAAGGTGGATCCTTAACAATAATATCAACCGCTTTAGTCGACACAGGAAGCAGAATGGATGAGGTTATCTTTGAAGAATTTAAAGGAACGGGTAATAGTGAATTAATATTAGACAGAAAACTTTCCGACAAAAGAATTTATCCAGCAATTGATATAACAAGATCAGGAACTCGAAGAGAGGAATTATTATTTAAAAATGACGATCTACTTAAAATGAATGTTCTGAGAAAAATTTTAAGCTCCATGGGGACAATGGAAGCGATTGAATTTATTTTATCTAAACTCAGAAATACAAAAAATAATGCCGATTTTTTTGTTTCAATGAATAAACCAGTATAGTTATCCTTAAAATTTAATTTTCATATAAAAAGAAATTATAAATTTAGTAATTTTATACTTCTTTTATATCAACAAATATATTCCACATGACGAGAAGATATTTTATATTTTTTAATATATTATAAACTTAATGATAAAAAGAAATTTTACTTTAAAAGAAAATTTTGATTTAGCTATAAAAAATCATAGTTTAAAAAAATTTAATATAGCAAAAAGCTTATATGAAGAAATTTTAATAAAAGCTCCCGATCACATAGAAACAAATTTTTTGTTGGGAACTCTTTTTGTGGAAATAAATGAACTAAATACAGCGACAGAAATTTTTAAAAAAATAATAAAACTAAATCCAAAGCACGCGCTTTCGCTTAACAATCTTGGGATGATTTATGCTGAGATGGGAAAATTTTCCCATGCAATTTCTTTTTTAAAAAATGCAATAATAATTAATCCCAATCTTACTAATACAGTTAATAATCTTTGTATTCTGATAAGATCTTTAACACCAAAAAATTTTAATGAGGAAGAACAAAAAAATTTTAAAGAATTATTTTTAATTTTATTTAAAAGAAATGACATTGACCATTTTGATATATTTTTAAATGCAAAAAATATTTTATTCTACGATAAAAAATATAAAAAAATTTTAGAAGGAAAAATAATGCAACCATTTCTTAAAAGTGAGATTATTGCTAACCTTATTAAAGAAAATTTATTTCTTTTGATGATGCAAAAGTCATTAATCGTAGATGAAATTTTAGAAAATTTATTGATTAAAATACGAAAAGAAATACTCACTATTTGTAACAATAATTTCTCTGGAGACATATATGATAAATTAGATTTTATAATTAGTTTGGCTCAGCAATGTTATCTAAATGAGTACGTCTATATTCAAACCGAAAGCGAGGTCAGAAAGATTCAAATCTTAAAGGAAAAATTAGAAAAATCTAAAACTGTTAATGAATTAGATGTGGCAGTGTTAGGTTGTTATATATCTTTATCCTCGTGTAAAAAATTACAAAATAAACTAATAAAATATAAATCAAAAAACCTGTTATTCAACGACCTAATAAAAATGCAAATTAGAGATCCAGATAAAGAAAAACAATTAAAGATAACAATTAAATCTTTAAACAAAATTGATAACCAGGTCTCAAAGAAAGTGCAAAATCAGTATGAAGAAAACCCTTACCCCAGATGGCGCTATTTATATTCAAATAACCGAAAATCTTTTTTGCTACTTATGCAAAATCAAATTAAACCAAATAAAATTAAAATAATTGCAAGTGATAAATTTAAAAAGCCAAACGTTTTAGTCGCTGGGTGCGGTACAGGCAGACATTTATTTATAGTAGATAATTACTCCAATGCTAAAATTTTAGGAGTAGATTTAAGCTTGACTAGTTTAGCTTATGCCAAAAGAAAAGTAGATGAGAGAGGTTTAAAAAATATAGAATTTCTACAATCTGATATACTTGACTTAAAAAAACTTAAAAGAAAATTTGATGTTATAGAAAGTGTAGGAGTTCTACATCATATGAAAGAACCGCTAAAAGGTATTGGCATTCTAGTAGATCTTTTGGAACCTCACGGTTTTCTTAAATTAGGCCTGTACAGCAAAATTGCACGAAACTATGTGACATACGCTAAAAATTTTATTAGTAAAAACACTTTAAAAACAAATCTTGAAAGTATACGAAATTGTAGAAACGTAATCTTTAATGAAAAAAATGATGAAGAGTTAAAAAAAATCACATCAAAAAAAGATTTTTATAGCACTTCCTCAGTAAGAGATTTGATTTTTAATGAACAAGAGTACTATTTTAATATAAATGAAATATCTGAAATTTTAAGGGAATTTAAACTTGAATTTTTAGGATTTTCGGATTCCTTAATTAAAGGTAAATATTCTAAAACTTATAAAAATGACCCAAAAAATATTTTACTTGATAATTGGCACAATTATGAAAAAATTAATCAGAACGTATTTAGTTCAATGTATAGTTTTTGGGTAAAAAAAATAAATTAGTAAATAATAAAATATGAGACAAAATAAAAAAACTCTTAAAGAAAACTTTAGTCATGCTGTGACTAGCTTTAAAAAAAAAGATTATAAAAATGCTGAATTTATTTGTTATAAAGTATTAAGTATTGATAGTAATCACATAGACTCAATATCACTTTTAGCAACAATTTTTGCTTTGAAAAAAAACTTTTTGAAAGCAAAAGAATTCATGGAGAAAGCCCTAGAAATTCAACCCAATCATCCAGGGCATCTTTGTAATTTAGCTACCACACATAAGGAACTGGGTAATTTGAAAGAAGCAGTAAGTGTTTATGAAAAAGCTTTAAAAATTAATCCCGATCATGTTAATTCAAACTATAATCTTGGTTTAATATTTTTTAGTTTACGAAAATTAGAAATAGCAAAAAATTACTTGAAAAAAACTGTTAAATTGCAAAATAACTATGCTAACGCTTATTTAAGCCTTGGAAACACTCATGCTGATTTAAAAGAAACAAATGATGCAATGAGCTGCTATAAAAGAGCAATTGAAATTAATCCTAAATTAGGTAGTGCACACAATAATATAGGATTATTATATAGAGATCTAAATGACTTTGAAAACGCAATTAAATCTTATAAAGAGTCATTAAAATTAAATCCACAACACGCTAACAGTTATCATAATCTAGGAGTGGCCTATAAAGAAACCGCGCAGTTCGAAAAATCAATTGAATGTCATCAAATGGCAATAAAATATGAACCAGAAAATTTATTGCATTATCATTTTTTATTTGAGTTAAAAGAAGATATTTTAGACATACCCATAAAAAGTAAAATAGAGAATATTTTAAAAAAAAAAAATCATTTAAAAATTAATCAGGTATATGGAAATTTTTTATTAGCAAAATACGAAAGAAATGCGAAAAGCTACGAAAATGAATTGTCACATCTTATAAAAGCCCATGATAATTTTTATATCCTTAACCAAAAAAAGTTCGATTCAAGCGTTAAATATTTTTTTGATGGAGTTTTAAAATTAAGACAATTAAGTAGGCTTGAAAACAATGCTAATAAAAGTGATATAGAATTAAAACCTATTTTTATTGTAGGCGTTCCTAGATGTGGATCGACATTAGTAGAGAGAATAATAACCTCTGGTAATAAGTTTATTCCATTAGGTGAGGAAACTGGGGTATTAGGACATTTTTTACCATCCAAATTATCTGAAAAAAAATCACTAAATTTTGGCCCAGCATCTGATCTTAGAAAAGATTTGTTTTCAATTTATAGCAAAAAAAATTTAGTTCATAAAAAATATGATTATACTTTTACGGATAAATCTCTGGATAATTTTTTTTATTTAGAATTAATTAAAGACATTTATCCTAAAGCTAAAATAGTTAATTGCAAAAGAGATACACTTGCATCCATCATGTCTATATTTCAAAATAACTTAACTGTATTGGCTTGGACTCATAATTTAGATAATATTTTTAAATATTTTGATAATTATTTTAAAATAATCGAAAAATTTTCAAAAGAATACCCAAAAATGATTTATCATTTAGATTATGATAAACTAGTAAAAAACCCCAAAGAAGAATCAAAAAAATTAATGGATTTTTGCGATGTACCCTGGGACACTAAATGCTTAGAGTTTTATAAAAGAAAAGATTTATTTTCTAAAACAGCAAGTAATATTCAAATTAGACAAGCTATTTATAAAAGTTCCTCCGATAAATATTTACCTTATAAAAATTTGCTTTATAAATATGGTAGAAATTATTCATGGTTTAATAAATGACAATATATGCGTTATCATCAGGTCCTGGTATTTCAGGGATAGCAGTAATTCGAGTTTCAGGAGAAAAAACAGCCGATATAGTTAAAATTTTAACCAATTCTAAATTACCACCAGCTAGGCTAGCTACTCTTAAAAAGTTCAATAAAAATGGGGGAAAAGAGATAATAGATGAGGGCGTTGTTATATGGTTTCCTGGACCAAAAAGCTATACAGGAGAAGATTTGGCAGAATTTCATGTGCATGGTAGTCGCGCCGTTATCGCAGCAATGCATTTAGCTATATCTAAAATAAAAAATTGTAGATTAGCTGAACCAGGAGAATTTACAAAAAGGGCATTTCAAAATGGAAGAATAAATTTATTAAAAGCTGAGAGTATAGCAGATCTAATTTCGTCTGAAACAGAAATTCAAAGAAAGCAAGCGCTCAGAATAATGAGTGGAAGTACTTCGGAAAAATTTAACACTTGGAGAGAAAGACTTAAAAAAATATTATCGCATATAGAGGCTAAAATTGATTTTCCAGACGAGGATTTGCCTAAAAACATAATCAGAGATATTCAAAATACATCTAATAATGTTTTAGCAGAAATTAAACAAACGTTAAATGATCAAAAAGTTGGTGAAAGAATTAGAGAAGGGTTTAAAATTGCCATTGTAGGTCCCCCAAATTCTGGCAAATCAAGCTTACTAAATTATCTCTCAAAGAGAGATGCGGCTATTGTTTCTGAAACCGCTGGAACAACAAGAGATGTAATTGAAACTCACCTCAATCTAAATGGTTATCCAGTTGTAGTTTCAGATACTGCAGGCATAAGAAATTCAAGAGATGAAATAGAAAAAAAAGGTATAAAAATTGCCTTAAAAAGAGCTGAAGATGCAGATTTAAAGTTAGTTATTATATCGGCAAAAAGCATTGATTTTACTACTGTTTTTAAGGATTTAATAAAAAAAAATGCTATTTTAGTAGCCAATAAATCTGATTTAATAAAGGGAAAGTTAAATAGTAAAATAAAAAAATATGATCCTATTTTAATATCTATTAAAAAAAATATTAATTTAAATAAACTTATTATAAAAATAAAAAATAAATTAAAAAATAAATTTTCTAATAATCAAGATATTTTAATCACTAGAGAAAGACATCGGCAAAACTTGGTTAACTGCGTTCATCATTTAGAAAAATTTAATAGAAAAAAATCTACTGATGATTTTGACAAAGCTGCTGAAGATCTTAGATTAGCTACAAGGCATTTAGGAATGATCGTTGGAAAAGTGGATGTTGAGGAGCTATTAGGTAGTATTTTTAATGATTTTTGCATAGGTAAGTAGCAATTTAAAAACAAACAAAAGCCCAATAAAATCAACACTTTCCCAAACAATAAATCTCTTATCTTGTAAATAAGTCTATCATCTGTAAGTTAATTTTATGGATAAAGATTTAAAGTTTGATGTTGTTGTTATAGGTGGCGGCCATGCAGGTTGTGAAGCGGCTGCGGCTTCAGCTCGTATGGGGGTAAATACAGGATTGTTCACGCATAAAATTCAAACTATAGGAGAAATGTCCTGTAACCCTGCAATTGGAGGCTTAGGTAAAGGACACCTTGTAAAGGAAATTGATGCACTCGATGGAGTTATGGGTATTGTGGCTGACAAGTCTGGTATTCAATTTAGATTATTAAACAGAAGTAGAGGACCTGCAGTTAGAGGTCCTAGAACCCAATCGGATCGATCTCTATATAAGAAATATATGCAAGAAATACTCTTAAGTTATTGTAATTTAAAGGTTTTTTCAGATCCAGTAATTGAGTTTATATTTGATAAAAATAAAATAATTGGATTTCATACTAAGTCCGGTAAAGAAATAAAATGTAAAAAAATGATTTTAACAACAGGTACGTTTCTTAATGGCTTAATTCATATTGGTAATGAAATCACACCCGCAGGAAGGCATAACGAAAAACCTTCAACAGGATTGAGTGAACAATTAAAAAAATTTAAAATAAAATTAGGAAGATTAAAAACTGGAACTCCACCAAGATTAGATGGATCAACAATTAATTACGACAGTTTGGAAAAGCAAGACGCGGATATTGAACCAGAATTTTTTTCGTTTTTAACAAAAAATACTTACAATAAACAAATTGCTTGTAGTGTTACTTATACTAATAAAAAAGTTCACGACATTATTAAAAGAAATTTAAAAAAAAGCGCCATGTACTCTGGTAGCATTAAAGGAGTAGGACCAAGATACTGTCCATCTATAGAAGATAAGATTGTAAAGTTTTCTGATAAAGATAGGCACCAAATATTTTTAGAACCAGAAGGTTTAAACGATAAAACTGTTTACCCCAATGGTATTTCGACATCATTACCAACTGACATTCAACAAGAAATATTAAGTAAAATCAAGGGTTTAGAAAGAACTCGAATTATTAGACCTGGTTATGCTATTGAATATGATTATGTTGATCCTAGAGAGTTATCTCATACATTAGAAACAAAGAAAATTACGTCACTTTATCTTGCTGGTCAAATTAACGGAACTACTGGTTATGAAGAGGCCGCGGCTCAGGGTCTTATGGCGGGCATTAATGCTGCGCTATCAGTAAAAAACCATGAACCACTAATTTTAGATCGAGCCCAAGCTTATATTGGAGTTATGATAGATGATTTAGTTACAAAAGGTGTCGCTGAGCCTTATAGAATGTTTACATCCCGAGCGGAATATAGATTAAGTCTCAGAGCTGATAACGCTGATGCTAGACTAACTCAGATTGGTATAAATATTGGTTTAGTTCAGCCCAACCGAACTCTTATTTATACTAAAAAGTTTAATAAGATAAGAGAACTAGGAAATTTTCTTAAGATCTTAAAGATATCTCCTAATGAAGCTCAAAAATTTAATATTACAATTGCGAAAGACGGTATCAAAAGGACTGCTTTTGACATATTATCAAGAAAAGGTGTAAATTTTGATTCCTTAAGGTCTATTTGGAAAAAAATACCAAAAGCATCAAAAAAAGAGGAAGAACAAATAGAAATAAATGCCCATTATTCAGGTTATTTGGATAAGCAGAATGCTGATATAATTGCTTTTAGAAGAGATGAGAATATGATTATACCGAGAAATATTGATTATTCCAAGTTAAGTGGCCTCTCTAATGAAGTAAAGACTAAATTTAATCTTATAAAACCAAAAACTTTAGGCCAAGCACTAAGAATAGATGGTATTACACCAGCTGCTGCCTACATTTTACTTTCCCATGTTAAAAAATCTCCTAAATTAATTAAAAGTGATGATGCAAAATCTGGAAATATCTAACTTTATTAAAAATACACAAGTTTCACGTGAAACAATTCACAGTTTAAAAAAATATGAAAAAATGATCATAGAAAGAAATATATCATTAAATTTAATTGGAAAATCAACAATAAACACAATATGGGATAGGCACTTTTTAGATAGTGCACAAGTTATTGATTTAATTGATAAAAATTATAAAATATTAGTAGACCTAGGTTCTGGAGCCGGTTTCCCAGGTTTAATTCTCTCAATAATCGCTAAAGATAGAAAAATGCCTATAAAAATTAAATTAATTGAAAAAAGTCCTAAAAAATCAAAGTTCTTGAGGGACGTATTAGATAACTTGCACACAAATGCGGAGGTCATAAATGAAAATATTTTTAGTGAAGAAAAAAAGGTAAGTGGAGATGTTTTTGTTGCACGTGCTTTTAAGCCATTGCCCAGGATTCTTCAACTTATACACAGCAAAACTGAAAATTGGAAGAAAATCATTATTTTTTTGGGAAAAACAGGAAAAAATGAATTACTTGAGGCTTCTAAATCCTGGCATATTGAGTATAAACAAACAATGAGCATTACAAATAAAGATTCAATAATATTAGAAATAAACAATTTAAAAAAAAAATAAATTGAAAAACACTCAAATTATATCAGTAATAAATCAAAAAGGTGGGGTAGGAAAAACTACCACAGTAATAAATTTGGCTACAGCATTAACGTTCCACAATAAAAAAGTATTAGTTATTGATTTAGATCCACAAGGCAATGCCACCACCGGATTAGGTTTATCAAATAGTGAAAATAAAAATATATATGACGTTTTAAATGGAAGTTTAAATTTTGAAGAAACAATTAAAAATACCAAAATTAAAAATTTAAAAATTGTTACGTCTAATGTAGATTTGTCAGGTTTAGAAGTTGAAACAGCGAATGAAAATAGAAGAGCTTTCTTACTAAAAGACAAAATAGAAGGTTTCATAAATAGCACAAAAAACGATTTTTCATATATATTTATAGATTGCCCACCATCTTTAAGCTTACTCACAGTAATGTCTCTAGTCGTTGCAAAATCATTAATAGTACCACTTCAAGCTGAATTCTTTGCTCTAGAGGGTGTAAGTCAGCTCATAAAGACTATAGATAGAATAAAAAATAAGTTAAATCCAAAATTAGAAATTCGTGGAATTCTTTTAACAATGTTTGATAAAAGAAATAAATTATCATCTCAAGTAGATACCGAAGCAAGAAAATTTTTTAAGGAAAAAGTATATCAAACATTAATACCAAGAAATGTAAGGCTTTCAGAGGCACCATCACACGGCACCCCAATATTAATATATGATAAATCGTGTACGGGAAGTAAATCATATTCAAGATTTGCAGACGAATTTTTGAAACAGGAAAATGTGATGGATTCAGCAGCATAAGCATGGAAAATAGATTTAAAAAAGGTTTAGGTAGAGGCTTATCTTCTTTGCTGGGAGATTCACCCAATAAAATTGATTCTAATAAAATTTCCATAAAAGACATTAAAAGAAATAAATTTCAACCAAGAAAGTATTTTAGTAAAGAAAATTTAGAAGATTTAAGCAACTCAATAAAAGAGAGAGGAATTATTCAACCAATTGTCGTTCGACCAGATAAAAATATTGATGGTAAATATGAGATTATTGCTGGAGAAAGAAGATGGTTAGCTTCACAAAATGCTGGTTTACACGAAATTCCAGCAGTGATTCTTAATGTAGATGACGTTAAATCATTAGAGTTTGCTATAGTTGAAAATGTTCAACGACAAGATTTAAACCCAATTGAAGAAGCAAAAGGTTATCAAAGATTAGTAGATGAGTTTGACTATAACCAAGAAAAATTATCAAAATTTATTGGGAAAAGTAGAAGTTATATTGCAAATTCCTTAAGGCTTTTGGGATTACCGGAAGAAGTGCTCCTAATGGTTCAGCAGGGAGATTTATCAGCTGGACACGCAAGATCATTGATAGGTTTAAATAATTCAACTGAAATCGCTAAAAAAATTATACAAAATAAACTTTCAGTAAGACAGTCAGAAGTTTTAGTAAAACAATTTAAAGATAAAAATTTTAAATTAGTTTCTAAAAAAGATTCAAATATATTAGATTTGCAAAAAAATTTAGAGGCAAAAACTGGATTAAGTGTTTCTATTAATAATAAAAAAAATAACTCTGGATTAATTTCTTTTGAATACAAGAATTTAGATCAACTAGAAAAATTGATATTTGCTATTAAGAAAAATTATTAGCTTTATTGCAAATTTTCGAGAATAAATTAAAAAAAATACTATTAGATATTTGATAATTTTTTTTACATAAAAGTTCAGTATTATTAACTTCAGTAATTAGATTGTATAAATCTTCTACACTCCATATAGATAATTGTTTTTTTACAATAGCTTTGTCTTTCCAAAAAATAGGTGGTTTAGAATTATTAATAATAGCATCTAAATCCATCACTTTATTATTTCCTTCTTTCATTTTTAGCAATCTTTGAATCTTATTACTTAAAATTCTTAGTAATAATATTTGATTTACTGCACTTGCATACAACTCTGATACAATTTTTTTATATTGTAAAATATTACCACTTAGACATTCGTTTACCATGACATCAGATTTATAATCTCCAGATAGATTTACTAGAGATTTTATTTCGTCTAATCCAATTTTTTTTTTATTAAATGAATATGCTTTAATTTTTTCAATTTCGTTTCTTAAATTACTACGATCAAAATTTGATTTTTCAATCAATATATTTAGTATTTCTCTAGAAAGAACAATATTATTTTTCTTTAATTCTGATTGTGCAATAATTTCTAAATCTTTTTCGTTATCTAAATAGCAAGCAATACATGTTGCTTTTTTTTCTTTCTCAAAAAAATTTCTTATTTTAGATTTTTTTTCTAAAATATTAGAAAATATAATGAAAAAAACATTTTCTGGGGGTCTGTTAAAAATTTCGTCTATTTTTTCAATTATTTTATCTGTTGTATTATTGATAATTATAATTTTTTTATTACTAAAGAGTGATCCAGAATAAACAGAATCATAAAAACTTTCTTCGTTACTAAATATATCACTCTCGTAAAAACTATAAATCCCAACGTGTTCATCTTTTTCTCTTATTTCAGAAATAATGAAATCTTTAATATCTTTTTTTAAACCAAAATTTTCTCCGTATAGTAAAAAAAATTTATTATTTTTAAGTTTCGATTTATTTTTTTTTATTTCATAGCTTTTAATTATCATTTGGAAATATTTATTTCTGATATTTTGATTAATAAATCTTGGTAAGTTCTATTAATTAAGTCTTCCATATTCTTATTTTCTAGACTTTTAGTTTTGGAATATTGATCTTGGACTTTATATGATGTAGATAAATTTGTACTATATTTTAATATTATGTTCCCTGATAAATAATCTACAAAAATTATATTAGTATTTAAATTAATCTTGTATTCTAATATTTTACCTGCACTATTTTTAACAGTAGAATTTTTTTCTTTATTTGCGTCAATCTCTATATTGATAGCTTTTTTTTCTGAATTAGTATCAGTTGATTTAAATAATCTATATAATTTAGAATAAATATTATTTCCTAATTTTTTATTACCCGATATTGTGTGTTTCACAATTTCAAATTCTAAATTTGAAGAGCTAAAAATAGGTTTATACCCACTGCATGCATTTAGACTTATTATTAAAATAAAAGAAATTAAAAGGTAATTAAAATTTTTCATTGCTTAGTTATAAAGTTTAATATTTTATTTGTAATATATATACTCTTTATTATCGTTGAGTTTTCTATATACTTTATAACATTATCAATTTCTTTTGATTTTTCTATAATAGTTTCTTCTTTTGTATTCATTGGCATCTCTAAAACTCCTCTTTTTCTGCCATTTATTTGTATAACTATTATACAGTTTTTTTCTTCAAGAATTTTTTCATCATATTCTGGCCAGTGTAAGTTTTTATTATTAGTTTCTAAAAGTTCATGAGCCAAGTGAGGTACAAAAGGTAATAGTAAAATTACTATTTTCTCCCATTCCTTTTTTAAGACTGCGGCAGATGTTTTTTTATTTATAATATGTTGATTAAAAATATTATATATTTCATGAATATTCGCAATTACAACGTTATATTGAAAATTATCTAAATTTTTAGTTACATTGTAGATAGTTTTATTAACATCTCTTTCTAATTTTAAATCATTATCTTTCATATTTAAATTTTTTTCCTTAGAAATTTCATAATTTAATTTCCAAAGTTTTTGTATAAACTTGTGTGCCGCAGAGACACCTTCTTGTGACCATTGTACATCTCTTTCAGGAGGACTATCAGATAGGATAAACCATCTAATTGAATCAGCTCCATATATATTTATTATTTCTTCAGGGTCTACAGTGTTTTTTTTTGATTTAGACATTGACTCAGATGGGCCAACGATAACTTTTTTTTTTGTTTTTTTAATTATAAAGTTACCTGTGGAATCCTTTTCTATCTCATCTGGGTACAACCATTTGTTGTTCTCATTTTTATAAGTTTCATGACAGACCATTCCTTGAGTAAATAAACTTTCAAACGGCTCAGTAAAATTAAAATTTTCATTATTAAAAGCTAATGCTCGCATAAAGAATCTGGAGTAAAGTAAATGCAAGATGGCATGTTCTACACCTCCTATATATTGATCTACTGGCATCCAATATTTAAGATCTTCAATTTTATAGCCATATTTTTTATATTCTGGTGAACAAAATCTTAAAAAATACCATGATGAATCAACAAAAGTATCCAATGTGTCTGTTTCTCTAACAACTTTTTCTCCCGATGCAAGTTTTGTAAATTTCCAGGTTGAATGGCTATCTAGTGGATTGCCATTCACATTTAGCTTAACATCATCAGGTAATAGTATAGGTAAATCTTGTTTTTCTACTGCTACCGCTTCTCCATTTTTTTTATATACTATCGGTATTGGGCAACCCCAATATCTTTGTCTTGATACACCCCAATCTTTAAGACGAAATGTTATTTTTTTTTCACCAATTTTATTTTTAGTTATAGTTTCTATTGCTTTTTCAATTGCCTGTGAAACAGGAAGATCGTTTAAAAAATCAGAATTAAATAATATTCCATCTTCAGTAAAGGCTTTATCTTTTATAATAAATTTAGAAGGATCTATATTTTTGGGTCTGACTACAGGATTTACTTTTAGTTTATATTTGTTTGCAAAATCTAAATCTCTTTGGTCGTGTGCAGGACACCCAAATACTGCTCCAGTTCCATAGTCCATTAAAACAAAATTGGCAATATAAATTGGAAGCATGGTTTTATTATCAAATGGATGTTTGGCAAATAAACCTGTATCAAAACCAATTTTTTCTGCATTAGCCAAAGCTTCTTCAGTAGTGCCTGTCTTTGAGCATTTTGATTTAAAAGATTTAAAATAACTATTATTTTCAAAGTCTTTTGCAATGGGGTGATCAATGGAGAGTGCAAGAAAAGATGCCCCAAAAATTGTATCTGGTCTTGTTGTAAATATCTTTACTTTATCTGACGCACTTTTTTTATTAATTTGAAAATTTATTTCACATCCAAGAGACTTACCTATCCAATTTTTTTGCATTAACTTAACTTTTTCAGGCCAGTTTTCTAGCTTTTCAAGTTCATCTAATAAATTCTGAGAAAATTTTTTTATATTAAAAAACCATTGTGAAAGCTTTTTTCTTTCTACAGCTATGCCTGAACGCCAACCTTTTCCATCAATTACTTGTTCATTAGCTAAAACTGTTTGTTCAGCAGGATCCCAGTTTACATAAGTATCCTTTTTATATACCAAGTTTTTTTTAAATAATTCTATAAAAAATTCTTGTTGGTGTTTATAATATTCTGGATCACAGGTAGATATTTCGCGATCCCAATCTAACGATAAACCAAGAAGCTTTAGTTGTTTTTTCATAGTTTCAATATTTTTTTTAGTCCAATCTTTAGGGTGTAAATTATTTTCTTTAGCTGCATTTTCCGCTGGAAGTCCAAACGAATCCCAGCCCATTGGATGTAAAACATTAAATCCTAGAAGTTTTTTATATCGGGCCAACACATCACCTATAGTATAATTTCTTACATGGCCCATATGAATTTTGCCAGAGGGGTAAGGGAACATTTCTAGACAATAAAATTTTTTTTTGGTTTTATCTAAAATTGCCGAGTTACTTTTTTTTTGGGACCAAATACTTTGCCATTTTTTTTCAACAATTTTAATATTGTATCGTTCCATGATTTGAAATTAAATTTTAAATAATAATTTACTTTAGCTAGCGCTATATTCGTATCAACAAGTTTAAAATATATTATTATTCATCATATTTGACATTATCTCTTTTATATTTTTTCTTTGTTTTGTTAAAATCTTTTTCAAAAATAAAAGCTTTTTTTAAGATAGCAACTTGAAGCTCTTGTTCCAGCGCAGAAGCAATTTTTGTTATTCTACAACTTTGATCTACACTACAACTTTTTTTATGCACAATTATTTTAATACCATCCGCTCTAATTTCATTAGTTAAAAACCTTACTGTAATTTTAATAGATTCATCTTGTGAAGTTCCTTCATTGTACCAATCCGTTGTTACGATACCTCCAGAGTAATCAACATTTGAAAGTGGCAAAAAATCTAATATTTCTAGTGTGGCTCTCCACATTGGATTTGAGCTAGCAAATTGATAATTTGTTCCAGCGCTTCCATCTCCACTCATCATTTTTTTTAATGACAGCCCTTTTCCTTCTTCTAGATTTTTTTTTACTCTTTCTTTAGAGTTTGGTGAAACTTTTCGTGCATCTGATTTGTCATACAATCCACATGCAGTTATAAAACTGAAAAAAAACATTCCAGCTATGCAAAAAAGCATATTTTTTTTGAAATTATTTAAAAACATCATTATTTATATGTTTATTACATTAATTTTCATTTGAAAATGACTATTAAAATTAAAAAAGCCAGTAAAAACGCCGTTAAAACGTTATGTTGTAAAAATACAACATATTTATAAAATATTAAACGTAATGCTTTATTTCAATATAATTTATCAGATTCAATGGTAATTTCCTTCTATTCATATGAATAGTAATTACAAAAAGGAGTTAACTATGAATAAATTAACGAAAATAGGAGTATCTGCATTGTGTGGATCTCTAGCTGGAGTTTCAGCTGCAAATGCAGGTGATCTTTCAGTAAGTGGTGGCGCAGATATGACTTGGGTGTCATTATCTGATGCTACAGTTGGTAACCCAATTGGAATAGGTTCTAACTACGGTTTATCTGGATCAGGTGATCTAGAAAACGGTTGGAACGTTGCTCTATCAATTGCAATGACTAATGCTAATGCTTATTCAAACACAAGCGTTACAGTAGGCGTTCCTGGTTTAGGTGATATCTTGGTAAACCAAGGTGGATCTGGAACAGGTATACAAGCAATGGATGACATTACTCCAACAGTATGGGAAGAAGCAGACGGCGCTGGCTTAAGTGCTGGTATAACTAAAGTTGCTGGAACATCAGCAGGTGCTACAATACAATTTACACCTTCTATGACTCCTGCAGGTTTAACAGCTAAATTAGCTTATTCTCCAGATGCTGACGGTTCAAGCTCAACTAGTGATAAAGGTACTGGTGGAGATTCTGCTTCGTTATCAAATGGTTGGGATCTTACATTATCAGCTACTGATGAATTACATGGTATAGCAGGTTTAACGCTATATGGTGGTCTTTCTAGAGTTGATCAGTTTACCAATGCGGCTGACGGTTCTTTATCAGGAGACTCTGAAGAAAGAGTTCTTGGTCTTAAGTATGCTGTTGGTGCATTCACTGTTGGTGTTCAAATGAACAATGATGACACTGGTCGTACGACTAAAAGTGAATATGACAACTTAATGTACAGTGCTACATTTAATATCAACGACGATTTGTCGATTGGTTATGGTCATGTTGAATCTGAAAAGAAAGATGATAATACTGCTGAAGCAGATTCTGTACAGATCGCTTACACTATGGGTGGAGCTACGTTCAGAGTTGCTGAAGTTAAAGTTGATAATCAATCGTACAGTCAAGCAGCATCTGCTGATCTTGATGCAACGGTTATTTCTCTTGGCTTAGCGTTTTAAGTAGTTAAAAGAAATTATTCTTTAAAATTAAAACCGGTCTCTTTGAGGCCGGTTTTTTTTTTGAATAAACTAATACCACCAAGACCATATATATTTAGTAATTTTAATTTATTTATATTATCTAGAGAAATTCCCCCTAAAGCATAAATTTTTATTTTATTAAGATGAGTTAAATAGTTAAATTTATGTAAATCTAAGTATTTTTTAGACTTTTTTACATTAAACAAAGGCGACAGAAATATAGCATCACATTTTTGTAACATTTTTGTATGAATTTCCTTTTGATTGTGTGCCGATCCTAATATTGTTAGTTTTCTTTTTTCTATATTAGAAAATTTTTTTGTTTTATTAAATGCGGGTATATATATACCATTTGCCTTATATTTTAAGGCTAATTTAATATCGTTTGAAACAAAAAGCTGGTATCTATTTTTTTTGCATTCTTTTGCAATTTTTATTAATTGGCTTTCTCTTTTTCTATCATTATAGTTCCTATAAATAATACCTATATTTATGTCTTTTCTATTAAAAAACTTATTGTTGTATTTATCTAAAAATATGAAAAATTTTGGTAATTTTTTATGCATGATCCTTTAAAACAATTATACCTTATTAAAAATAAGGTAAATGATATTATTAGCAAAAAAAAAAGTGAAAAAATTCCTAATATTATTGTTGTAACAAAAACCTTTCCCTTAAATAAAATAATACCTATCTTAGATAGTGGCCATCTTCATTTTGGAGAAAACAAGGTACAAGAAGCTGAAAAAAAATGGTATGAAACTAAGAATAATTACCAAAATATTAAATTACATATGGTAGGTAAACTTCAAAGCAATAAGGCCAAAAAGGCGGTAGAAATATTTGATTACATTCATTCTTTAGATTCAAAGAAATTAGCCCAGAAAATAGCAGAACAAGAAAAATTACAAAATAAAAAAGTAAAAATATTTATCCAAGTTAATATAGGTAAAGAGATTCAGAAAGCAGGAGTTGAACTACATGAACTTAGTACTTTTTATAAATATTGTTCTAAAGACTTATCATTGAATATTGTTGGCCTTATGTGCTTGCCACCTATTAATTCTAATGATCAAAAGTATTTCAAAACTTTAAAAGAAGTTGCAGATAATCTTAACTTAAATGAGTTAAGTATGGGTATGAGCTCTGATTATGAAAGTGCAATACTTAATGGTTCTACCTATTTAAGATTAGGTACTGTGATAATGGGGAGAAGAGAACTACCCAATTAGAATTTTGGTATTCCTATCAATCAGAGGAAGTAACTTTAAAAAATCTTTTTTTCTTATTGCCACACAACCTTCTGTTGGTTTATATTTTTTTCCACAAATGTGTAAAAATATTGCACTTCCTCTTTTTTTTATAATTGGAAAATAATTATATTTAATTTCAATTAATATGTCGTAATTTTTAGTTTTTCTGTACATTTCTTCAGCACTATATTTAAAAGGAAAATGTATCTTTTTATTATACTTGTTACTGTGGCTATCGTTACACCACCCCATATTTTTTTTGATTTCTTTCTTTGTAATTTGGCATTTTGGCAATTTAATTCTATCCTTTCGGTAATATATAAATCCAAGTTTAAAAAGCCCTTTTGGAGTAGATAAATCACCTTCTTTTTTTTTATTAGTTAGGCCGGATTTACCAATGCTACATTTTATCTTATAACCTTGGTATAGTAGATAATGTTTTTTTATTACAATATTCATAAAAAATAATTAGATGACAGATCTTACCATATCAATTTTTAATAATAGTACTTTTTTTGAAATTTTAAATGAAATGAAGTTATTCTCAAAATTCAAAATTAAACATTATAAAGATTTAAATTTGTGCACAAAAACTACAGAAAAAGAAAATAATATAGTTATTTTCTTTTCTTACCCACATGATTATATACAAAATATTAATTTTCCATCAATTTTAATTTCAGATTCTTTAGAATTTAAAAATAAATTTTCAGGTGAGTTAAAGTATTTTTTTAAAAAACCACTTTCTATAATAGATTTTAATCAAAAATTGATATCTCTTTTTGCTAAAAGGGAGTTTAAAGTAAACTCTTTAATAGGTTTAAACGGATATATAATTGATAAGAATGAAAGAAAAATAAAAAAAAATAATATAGAACTTCAATTATCAGAAAAAGAAGTAGATTTTCTTATTTTATTTACAAATAGCAATACACCCATTAATAAAGAAATTTTTCTAAAAAAAGTGTGGAACTACTCAGTTGACAGTGAGACACATACTATTGAAACACATATACATAAATTAAGAAAAAAAATATTGGATAAATTTGGAGACAATGACTTTATTAAAAATAATAAAAAAGGTTATTTTGTTTGAAAAAAAAAATAGAAATTTTATTGCAAGAGATTTATTTTCTAAAAAATATAAAAAACGTGTTGTTCAATCAAAAAAGGGCAAGGGTAGTTTTAAAAGAAAAAAACGTTAAGTTAATCTAGCCCCTATTTTTTGAATAATTTTTGAAGACATCTCTGTTCCCTTTTGAAGACTTTGTTCAATTGTTAAATTATTTATATACCCATGCAAAAATCCTCCAGCAAAAAGATCACCGGCACCCGTTAGATCAACAATTTTTAAATCTTTTTGACTGTCACATTCCAATATTTTATTTCCATTAATTGCAATACTTCCTTTTTCTCCTCGAGTAATAACTAATAATTTACCCAGCTGTTTTCCAAAAGTAACAACTTCATTAAAATTATTAGCATCAATCAATGATACAATTTCTTGCTCATTAGCAAATGTAATATTTAATTTATTTTTAACTAAATCTAAGAAATGAGCCTTATGTCTTTCAACACAAAATTGATCTGATAATGACATTGCAACTTTATTTGAGTTTTGGATAGCTTTGTCAAAAGCTTTTTTGGGATCTCCTTCATCCCATAGGTATCCTTCTAAAAATATCATTTCACTATTTTGTATGGCTTTAATATCAACATCATTTTCATTAATTTTTCCTGCGGTTCCTAAAAAGGTGCACATAGTTCTTTCTGAGTCAGGTGTAATTAATATTAAACATGTTCCTGTGGGCAAATGTTCTTTTTTTTTAGAATAAAAATATTCAACTTTTTCTTTTTTAAGGCCTTCTTCATATTTATTACCCAAATCATCATCATTAATTTTACCCACAAAACCTACTTTGTTTCCAAGATGTGATAAACCCACAATAGAATTTGCAACAGATCCTCCGGAAATAGTTTCTTCAATTTTTAAATTAGATAATAATTTTTTAAATTCTGCTTCATCCACCAGTTTCATTGTACTTTTTGTGAGACTATTTTTAAATAAAAAATTATCTTCAATTTTACAAATTACGTCTACTATTGCGTTCCCAATTCCTAAAATTTTCATATTATGCTTTCTTTGTTTTAACTACTCTTTTTCTTCCAGGAAAACAAGTGGTACAAATTTTACAAGTTATACCATAACAATTTCTTGCGGTACAAAATTCTCTACCATAATATATTATTTGAAGATGAAGTTTATTCCATGATTTTTTAGGAAATAATCTTTTTAAATCGTTTTCAGTTTGCACGACATTTTTACCATTAGTTAATCCCCATCTTTGTGCCAAACGATGTATATGCGTGTCCACGGGAAATGCTGGATAACCAAATCCTTGGGACATGACCACACTTGCAGTTTTATGCCCAACACCAGGAAGTTTTTCAAGTTCCTCAAAAGTTTTAGGTACTTTTCCACTGTGTTTTTCTAGTAACTGTTTAGAAAGCAAATACACATTTTTAGATTTAATTCTAAAAATGCCTATACTTTTTATTAACCTCTCAATTTTTTTTCTACCTAATTTTACAAAGTGTTCTGGTTTATTATATTTTGGATATATATTGCTAGTAACATTATTTACATTAATATCTGTGCATTGTGCGGACAACAGCACAGAAACTAAAAGTGTAAATTTATTTCTATGTTTTAGAGGAATAGGGGTTTCTGGATAAATTTGATTTAAGGTTTTTAATATTAATTTAACTCTATTACTTTCATTCATTATTTAAAATTTAAAAGATCTCTCATTGAGTAAAGCCCTGGTTTTTTATCCATTAACCATCTTGAAGCAGTTAAGGCACCCTCAGAATAAAGATCTCTGTCGAACGCCTCATGATTTAGAGTGATTATTTCTTTACCACTTGAAAAAGCCACTTCATGCTCACCTATAATTTCATTTTTTCTAATCGAGTTAAAATTTATTTTTTTACCATAGGGAAAATTTTTTTTATTTAAGTATTTTTTTCCCATCAGTTTATAAAATGTTTTATTTTTTCCCGTCGCTATACCCTTTCCTAACATCAAGGCTGTTCCTGATGGATAATCTTTTTTATGCTTATGATGAACCTCAAAAACTTTACTTAAAAAATTATTTCCAAGAGATTTTGATGCTATTTCAGTAATATGCATTAATAAGTTTATTCCTAAACTCATATTTCCAGCTTTAAGTATGGGTATTTTTTTAGAATATTTCTTTATTAAAATCTCTTCTTTTTTAGAAAATCCAGTTGTACCAATAACTACTCTTTTTTTTAACTTAAAAGCAATTTTTAATATCTCCAATGTACATTTTGGAACTGTGAAATCTATAATTACATTTGTATCTTTAAATGCAGATTCTGAATTTAATTGAGGTTTTAAACCAGCTAATTTTTCATTAGTTTTTATATTTTCTGTCACTGAGACTATTTTAAAATGTTTTGAATTTTTAACAGATTCGATCAATTGCCTACCCATTTTACCCAGACAGCCAGTTATTGATAGTTTAATCATTTAGTTTTTCCAAAATTTTTTTGCTTTTTCAAAAAAATCTTTAATAATTGGGTTAGTTTTAGAATCCTCTAATTTTTTAAATTCTTCTAATAGATTTCTTTGTTCTTTAGTTAATGAAATAGGCACCTCAGTTGTAGCTTGGATATATAAATCACCATAATTTTTATTCCTCATCATTGGCATGCCTTTTCCTTTTAACCTAAATTGTTTACCATTTTGTGTCCCTGCAGGTATTTTTACTTTCGCTTTACCACCATCAATAGTTGGGACATTCACAGCGGTCCCAAGAGCTGCATCCGCCAAAGAAATAGGAAATTCAAAAAAAAGATTTTCTTCGGCTCTTTTAAAAATGCTATGTGTTTTAACTGTTATAAAAATGTATAAATCTCCATCTCCCCCCCCTTTAATACCCGCCTCTCCTTTACCTGACAATCTAATTCTGGTTCCATCATCAACACCTTTAGGAATATTTGTGAATATTTTTTTTTTAGTTTGTTTTTTTCCAATTCCTCTACATTCTTTGCATGGGCTAGAGATTTGCTCTCCCGAACCTGAACATTCAGGGCATGTTTGTTGTATTGTAAAAAAACCTTGGCTAGATCTCACTTGACCTTGGCCACCACAAGTTGAGCAGGTAGTAGGTTTTGATCCAGCTTCTGCTCCAGAACCACTGCAACCATTACATTTATCTGAAGAAGAAAAGTTTATTTCTTGTTTTTTACCATTGTAGGCATCTTCTAATGAGATAGATAAATCATATCTTAAATCTGAACCCCTTATATCAGATGATCTTTTTCTGCCTCTTTGAGCTCCAAAACCTTCAAAAAAATCTTCAAATATATCTGATCCAAAAATATCTGAAAAATTATTTGAAAAGTCAGAATTAGAAAAACCCCCTCTTCCACCGCCTCCACTTTCAAAAGCAGCGTGTCCAAAACGGTCATAATTTGTTTTTCTCTGTTTGTCAGAAAGAACGTGATAAGCTTCACTTGCTTCTTTAAATTTTGCTTCTGAGGATTTATCACCTTTATTTTTATCTGGGTGATGCTTTAAAGCAGACTTTCTATAAGCTTTTTTTATTTCTTCCGGTGAAGATGATTTATTAATACCTAAGACTTCATAATAATCTCTTTTTGACATATATTAACGACATTTTATAGCTTTAGTCTTAGGCGCTTTTTTCGTTATCTTTATCTTTATCTTTATCTTTATTTTTTTTATCTTCTTTTACTTCTTCAAAATCTGCATCTACAACATCTTCTTTATTTTGATCAGGATTTTTATTCTCTTTGTTATTATTATTTTTTTCAGATTTTTTTGCTTGTTCTTTATATATAGCTTCACCGAGTTTCATTGAAGATTGAACTAAAGATTGAGTTTTTTTCTTCACTTCTTCAGTGTCAGTACCTTTAAGCGCATTTTTTAAATCAGAAATTCCAGTTTCTATAGATTTTTTATCTGCTTCAGGAATCTTATTACCATGATCTTTTAAATTTTTTTCAGTTGTATGCAATATTGTATCTGCTTGATTTCTTGCATCAACTGTTTCTCTCTTTTTTTTATCAGTTTCCTTGTTAGCTTCTGCATCTTTTACCATATTTTTAATTTCATCGTCGCTTAAACCGCCAGAAGCCTGAATCTGTATTTTTTGCTCCTTGCCAGTACCTTTATCTTTGGCTGAAACACTCACTATTCCATTGGCATCAATATCAAAAGCTACTTCTATTTGAGGAATTCCTCTAGGCGCATTTGGTATTCCAACTAGCTCAAAATTACCTAACAATTTATTATCGGCTGCCATTTCTCTTTCGCCCTGTAGAACTCTTATAGATACTGCTGGCTGATTATCTTCAGCTGTAGAAAAAACTTGGCTTTTTTTAGTGGGTATTGTTGTATTTTTTTCAATAAGCTTTGTTGAAACTCCACCTAAGGTTTCAATTCCTAAAGATAAAGGAGTTACATCTAAAAGAAGAACATCTTTTACGTCACCTTGTAAAACTCCCCCTTGAATAGCCGCTCCCATTGCAACAACTTCATCTGGGTTTACACTTTTATTTGGCTCTTTTCCAAAAAAAGTTTTTACAGTTTCAACTATTTTTGGCATTCTTGTCATTCCACCAACTAAAACAACTTCATCAATTTCAGCCGCACTAAATCCGGAGTCTTTTAAAGCAATTTCACAGGGTTTAAGAGTTCTCTTTACCAAATCTTCTACAAGCGCCTCAAGTTTTGCTCTTGTTAGTTTTATGTTAATATGTTTTGGTCCCGTTTTATCAGCGGTAATAAAAGGTAAATTAATTTCAGTTTGAGCGGTAGAAGAAAGCTCAATCTTTGCTTTTTCAGCTGACTCTTTAAGTCTTTGAAGAGCTAATTTATCAGTTTTTAAATCTATTCCATTATCTTTCTTAAATTCATTAACAAGATAATCTACAATAGTATCATCAAAATCTTCACCCCCTAAGAATGTGTCACCATTTGTAGATTTTACTTCAAAAACTCCATCTCCTATTTCGAGAATTGAGACATCAAATGTTCCACCTCCTAAATCATATACAGCTATTTTTTTTCCACCTTTTTTGTCTAAACCATACGCTAAAGAAGCTGCAGTAGGTTCATTTATAATTCTAAGAACTTCTAGGCCTGCAATTTTACCAGCATCTTTCGTAGCTTGCCTTTGAGAGTCATTAAAGTAGGCTGGCACTGTAATTACAGCTTGTTTTACTTCTTGTCCTAAATATTTTTCAGCAGTTTCTTTCATTTTTTGTAAAATAAATGCAGATATTTGTGATGGTGAATATTTTTTATTTCTAGCTTCTAACCAAGCGTCCCCACTTTCTGCTTTAACAATTTTGTAAGGTGCTTTTGCTACATCTTTTTGCACAGCTTTATCATTAAAGTTTCTTCCAACTAACCTTTTAACTGCAAATAAAGTATTTTCAGGGTTAGTTACAGCTTGTCTTTTTGCGGATTGACCAACTAGTTTTTCACTATTTTCGTCAAAGGCAACAACCGAAGGTGTTGTTCTTGCCCCTTCAGAATTTTCTAATACCTTGGCTTGTGCGCCTTCCATAACAGCTACACATGAATTTGTTGTTCCTAAATCAATACCTATCACTCTACTCATAAAAATAATTTCCTCTCAACTTTATATGGGTGTTTTTTTTCTTACTACAAGTTAAAAAAATCACTTTTTTTCTCCCATTTTTGGGCTTTTTTTAGAAACCCCAACAAAAGATGGTCTAAGCAAACGATCTTTCATCATATAACCTTTTTGTATTTCCTGAACTACCGTTCCTTGTTCTGCTGCATTATTTTCAATTTCTAACATGGCTTGATGAAAATTAGGGTCAAATTTTTTATTGATACAATCTATTGCCTCTACACCGTTCTTTTTAAAAATGGAAACTAAGTCTTTTTTTACAATTTCAATGCCATCAAGCATCTTATCTAAATCCTTATTATTCTTTAAATTTTCATCATTTTTGAATGATAGAACTGCCCGATCGATATTATCAATCAGAGATAAAGATTCCGAAGCAAAATTAAAACCACCAAATTCATAGGCATCTTTTTTTTCTTTTTCAAATCTTCTTCTTTGATTCTCCATTTCAGCCATTGTTCTAAGAAGCTTATCTTGATTTGAGGCAAGTTTTTCTTCAATAGTCTCTTTTTTTTTTGATGAGATAGCATGCTCTTGTAAATCTTTTTCTTCTTCTTTTTTTTCAGTTTTAGTCATTTACATGTTATATGGTCATTATAAAAAAAAATGCTAGTAGCTTATGAATAAAATAGAAAAAATAATAATTGGAACAAATAATGAAGGAAAATATAAGGAAATATGCGCATTATTACCTAAAAACATAAAAAAATATTCACCAAAAGAATTTGGAATTCCATCGCCAGAAGAAACAGGAAAAACATTTAAAAAAAATTCACTTATTAAAGCATCGTATTTTTCCAATAAAACAAACTTAGTTTGCTTATCAGATGACTCAGGTTTAGAAATAAATTTACTAAGTGGGAATCCTGGTATTTATTCTTCTAGATGGAGTGGAAAAAAAAATAATTTTAATCTAGCTATAAAAAAAATTTTTAAAGAAATGGAAAATAAAAAAAGGAATTGGATAAATGTGAATGGAGCTAGATTTATTTGTTATATGACATTATTTTTTCCTAACGGTAAAACTTATTTTAGCAAAGGAGTTGTAAAAGGGAAAATTTTGAATGAAAAAAAAGGAAAAAATGGTTTTGGATATGATCCAATTTTTATTCCCCAAGGATATGTAAAAACTTTTGGTGAAATGAAACCTAGATTTAAAATGTCCATTGACCACCGATCTAAAGCTTTTTTTAAATTTAAAAAATTTTTCCTTTAGAAAACCTTTAAAAATTTATTTTTTTTTACTTTATAAATTTTTAATTTTTGCTTACTTATATTATCTTCAATTTTGAATTCAGCATGCAAACCCTTAAATCCTTTTTTATTGTATAATTGATTTTCGTTAAACTGCAAATTATTGTTTATCCAACAATAGTAAATTAATCCCAAAGCATCATAAGCAAGAATAGATACTGAATTAGGTTTCTCTTTAAATTTTTTAGTAAATTTTTTATTAAATTTTTTCAAGTTATTAAAATTTATCGAAGGAAAATGTAAATTTTGCATTGCATTTTCGGTGAAAAGAGTTTCATCAAACCATTGATTAATAGTAAAAAAATTTACTTTTTTACTTGAAACGTCCGAAAATACAAAAGACGTTAAAACACTTTTAAGTCTTTCTCCAAAATCTACAATAACAACAGAATCAAAGTTTATTTTACCCAAGGTGTGTAATTGTTCTAATTCTTTTAACTCCTGTTTATCTTTATATAAATCAGAATTTTCTAATATTTTTATTCTTCTCTTTAAATCATTTTTTCTTTCTTTATATTTAGTAATATTTTCTATTTCTCCAGTTATTTTTTTTGGATTTGTGTCATATAAATAAATTTTGTAAAAATCTAAATTTTTTTTATTTGAAATAGATTTTGACTGGTATAAAAATTCAGATTTTGGAGATAAGAGTAAAGTTTTTGAAACATTTATTTCATCAAAGTATTTTTTTAAAGCATAAATTTGAGATTCAACATTGACACCAAAAGCAATTGCATTCTTTGGTATATTGTTAGTTTTATTAGTTAACGAAATGAATGTAATATTATTTATTTCATTAAGCCTCTCCAAGCTTTCATGAAATACTGGACCTATTACAATTTTTATTCCTTCATCCTCAAATTCTTTAGCAGCAAGATATGTTTTTAATGCACTTCCTTTATTATCTTTAGGATAAATTTTTATATTGTTATTTGAAATATCATATAAAGCTAGTTGAATAGCCTTTAAAAAAGATTTTCCAATATCTTCGAATTCGCCAGATAGAGGAAGCAGAACTCCTATTCTTAGTGTTTCTTTATTTCCTAAATTTGATAATTCTTGATTAGCCTCACTACTATTTAATGTAAATGATAAATAAGTTAGTATTAAAAATGTTAGCAGTTTTTTCATAGTTTAAATAATATAAATTATAATCTAGGCAGTAAATGGACAAAAATAAAGAACAAACAATCAGTGCTGGACTTTACTTGGTGGCTACTCCGATTGGGAACATGGAGGATATAACCTATAGAGCACTAAATATTTTAAAAAGGTCAGATACTATTTTGTGTGAAGACACCAGAAGATCTGGAAAATTACTTTCATATTTTAAAATTAAAAAAAAACTTATGGCCTATCATAAATATAATGAGTCAAAAGTAAGCAATAAAATAATTGATCTAATAAAAAATAATAATATTATTTCATTGATCTCTGATGCCGGAACGCCGGCTATATCAGACCCAGGGAAAATACTTATTAACAAATGTTTAAAAGAAAACCTAAAGATTTGTCCAATACCAGGACCCTCAGCAGTGACAACTGCTATTAGTATTTCTGGTTTTAGTGATCAATATTTATTTTATGGATTTTTAACCAAAAAAGAAAAAGAATTAGAAAATGTCCTAAATAGTTTAAGCCATGTAAATTATTCTTTGGTTTTTTTTATTCCAGCCATAAAAATAAATTTTTATTTAAATAAATTTAAATTTTTTTTTTCAGGTAGAAAGATAGTTATTGCGAAGGAGATGACAAAAATTTATGAACAATTTTTTCGTGATAAAATAGAATCTATACCAGAAATGCCCAATAAAATAAAAGGTGAGTTAACTGTGGTTATTTCTGAAAAAATAAATCAAAATAAAATTACAGAAGAAGTTAACGAATCAGTTAAAGTAGAAATAAAAAAAATGATAAAAAAATATAGCCACAAAGATGTAGTTGATTTTATTTCAAAAAAAGAAAATATAAAAAAAAAATTAATTTATGATTATTGTTTAACATTAAAAAAATAAATGAAAAAATACTTTATAATACTGTTTTTATTTTTACTTAATTCGTGTGTTGGATCTTCTTCAAGTGGATTATTTGGAACAGGTGTGAGTATAGCACTAGACCCAAGAACTTTGGGGACCCAAATTGATGATTCAATCATGCAAAAAAATTTGGTCGCAAGATTAGCATTAAATGAAAAAAAATATTTTATTAAGATTTCAGTGAAAGTACTTGATGGACGAATTTTTTTGGCTGGTAAAGTAGATGAATCCGAAGAAAAATTAACAATAACTAAAATGGCCTGGGAAACTAAAGGGGCGAGATCGGTAAAAAATAATATTATTGTAAAAGAAAAATTTTCTTTTAAACGAACTGCCATAGATGTTTTAATAACCTCTCAGCTTAGAGCTGCTTTAATACTAAATAAAAATGTAAAATCGGCTAATTTTAACATTGATACGATTAATAAAAAAACTTATGTTTTTGGAATTGCACATAATGAAAATGAAAAAATAGAAATTATTCAAGAAGCAAAACAAATAGTCGACCTTGAAGATTTGGTAACAAGCATTCTAATGGTTAGTGAATTAAGCAGACAAAGAGAATAAATTAATTCCCCTCACCATCTTTGTAGTCAATAATATCTGATGAGTATGCCGCAATTGAAGCTAGATTTAATATATCGCTAGTAGATGATCTTAATGGTGCAATTTCAATAGGTTGAGCCAACCCAACTAACAAGGGTCCGACTACCTTAACCGCACTTAAACTTTTCAATAATTTAAAAGAAATTGCTGCGCTATGTCTACCAGGCATTATCAAAACATTTGCATTACCCACTATTTCTGAAAAAGGGTAGAGTTTTTTATATTCGGGATCTAAAGCAACATCGGGCTGCATCTCTCCATCAAATTTAAAGTTAACTTTTTTTTCTTTTAATATTTCAACAGCATCTCTTAAATTTTTTGTTGCTTTAGTTTTAGGTGTCCCAAAAGTAGAATGAGATAAGAATGCAATTTTTGGGTCATAACCAAATAATTTTACAACTCTTGCAGCCGACACAGCAATATCAGCAAGCTGTTGGGAAGTTGGAATTTCGTGGACAGCTACGTCTGCAATAAAAACAGTTTTACCTCTATTAACCATTATATTTAAACCATAAATTATTTCATCTTTTCTTGCATTTACCACCCTTTTTACTTTGTCTAATGTAGATGTATATCGTCTAGTGTTTCCAGTAACCATTGCATCTGCATCACCACAAGCAACCATGCAGCTTCCCCATATGACTCTGTCACTTCTAACTAACCTATCACAGTCTCTTTCTAAAAGACCTTCAGATCGTTGCATTTTTTTATATAGAAATTTTGCATATTTTTCTCTTTTCGCACTATCCGTTGAATTAACTATTTCAATATTATAATTTTCATCTAAGCCAATCTCTTTAAGTTTCTTTTTTACAATTTCTTTTTTTGCAACAAGAATAGGAGTTCCAAACATATTACTTTTAAAGGCTATTGCAGCCTTTAACGTATTTTCATCTTCGCCATCTGCGAAAACAACTCTTTTTTTACTTTTCTTTATTTGAGAATTAATACCTTGCATTATACCTACAGATGGATCGAGTCTTTGTTTCAATTGTTCTTTATAACTATCAAAATTTTCAATTTTTTTTCTTGCTACTCCACTTTTCATTGCAGCTTTAGCTACTGCCACAGGTATTACACTAATTAATCTAGGATCAAAAGTTGAAGGTATTATATATTCTCTTCCATATTTTGGTCTTTCCCCACCCATTGCAGCAGCAACTTCATCAGGAACATGCTCTCTAGCAAGCTTAGCTATTGCGTGAGCAGCAGCAACTTTCATATCTTCATTAATTGTTTTTGCCCTCACATCAAGAGCCCCCCTAAATATATAAGGAAAACCAATTAAATTATTTACTTGATTTGGATAATCAGATCTTCCTGTAGCTATAATAGCATCATCTCTCACTTCGCCGATTTCTTCTGGGGTAATTTCTGGGTCAGGGTTAGCGCAGGCAAAAATAATTGGATTGTTAGACATACTTTTAACCATCGGTTTTGTTAACACTCCTTTAGTTGATAAACCTAGAAAAACGTCAGCTCCTTTAACTGCTTCTTCAAGCGTTCTGTGTTTTGTCTCAATTGCATGAGATGACTTCCATTGGTTAAGGTTACCTCTTCCTCTATATATGACACCCTTTCTATCTACCATTATAATATTTTTACTTAAAACCCCGCTATTCTTAAATAAATTTGCACATGCCATCGCCGAAGCTCCTGCTCCGTTTACTACAATCTTGATATTTTTGATTAATTTTTTAGATATATCTAAAGCATTTATTAAAGCAGCCAAAGTTATTATTGCAGTACCATGTTGGTCATCATGAAATATAGGGATATCTAATTTTTCTTTTAATTTTTCTTCTATTATAAAACAGTCTGGAGCAGCTATATCTTCTAAGTTAATGCCTCCAAAACTTTTTGCTAAATTTGATATAGTATTTATAATTTCATTAGGATCTGCAGAATCTATTTCTAAATCAATAGAGTCAATATCAGCAAATCTTTTAAACAGTATTGCTTTACCTTCCATCACAGGTTTTGAAGCCAAAGCTCCTAAGTTACCCAAGCCAAGTATTGCTGATCCATTGCTAATGACAGCAACTAAATTTCCTTTTGTTGTATAGTCATATGCTGCATCGGGATTTTTTGCTATTTCCCTTACTGGAGCAGCTACACCAGGAGAATAAGCAAGTGCAAGATCCCTTTTACTTGTCATTGGCTTTGAGGATAAAATTTCTATTTTCCCCGATTTACCACTGTTATGATAATCCAAAGCTTCTTGGTCTGTATATTTGTCTATTTTTGACTTTTTCTTCATTTAAAAAGCAAGTATCTTACAATTGTCACAAAAATAAGGCTTACATGTCAAGATGAACTTAATAGCTTCTACCTCAACATTCAGTTTTTTTACCTTAATCAGTCGATTACTTGGTTATATAAGAGATATTTTAATAGCAATTTTTTTGGGAACCTCAATTTTTGCAGACATTTTTTTTGTTGCCTTTAGAATACCTAATACTTTTAGGAGATTATTTGCTGAGGGAACTTTTAATGCTGCATTTGTTCCGAGCTATGTAGGAGAACTTGCTAAAAATAAAATAGATGCCTTCAATTTTGCAAAAAATGTTTTTAATTTACTTTTTATAATTTTATTATCTTTAGTACTAGTAGCAGAAATTTTTATGCCGCAATTAATTTTTTTAATTGCCCCAGGTTTTCATAATGATCCAGAAAAATTTAAACTAGCAATAGATTTAACTAGAATTACATTCCCCTTTTTATTTTTTGTAAGTTTAGCTTCTTTTTTTGGAGCTATACTAAATTCGTATAATAAGTTTGCAGCAGCTGCTGCAACACCCATTATACTAAATATTATACTAATTGGTTCATTACTTTTATCCCAATTTGTTAATACATCAGACGTTTTGATACTATCTTATGCCGTATCATTTGCGGGATTTTTACAACTAATATTTATGATATTCTTTGTTAGAAAAAATTTCAAACCAATTTTATCTGTAAAAATAAAAATAGATGAAAAAGTAAAATTTTTCTTTAAAAAATTAATACCAAGTATTTTTTCATCTGGGGTTACGCAAATTAATATATTAGTTGGAACTATAATTGCCTCTTTTCAAGTTGGTGCCGTTTCATATCTTTACTATGCTGATAGAATTTATCAAATAAATCTTGCTGTAGCAGGAATTGCAATTGGGACAGTTATGCTTCCAGAATTGTCTAAACATATTAAAAATAATAATTTAAAAGAAGTCGCTAATTTACAAAATAGATCTTTAGAATTATGTTTATTTTTATCTATACCTGCGGCTGCAGCTTTGGCTTTAGCTTCTGATCAAATTGTTACATCATTATTTGGATATGGATCGTTTGATATCAAAAGCGTAACTAATACTGCTAATGCATTAATGTTTTTTGCAATTGGTGTACCTGCTTTCTCAATATTAAAAATTTTTTCCAATTTCTTTTTTGCGAGGAATGATACTAAAACACCATTTTATTTATCAGTTGTATCTATAATTTTAAATATAATTATTAGCGTATCACTTTTTAACAGGTTAGGTTTTATAATAATCCCAATAGCCACTTCAATTTCTTCATGGGTAAACGTTTTAATGCTCTATTATTTTATAAAAAAAAGAGATTTACATACTTTTGATGAAAGCTTTGTATATAAATTTAGTCGAATGATATTATCTGTGGTTACAATGGTAGCAGTTTTATATTTATTGTTAGGCTTTTTCTCTAACAAATTTGACTACAATGAAAGTTGGAAATTTATTTATTTATTTATTATAGTAATAATTAGTTTAATAAGCTATTTTTTAATTTCAAATTATTCAGGAGCTTTTAAGTTTAAGGATATTAAGTTAAAATAGTTATTTTATTTATGAAAAAGAAAAAAATATTTTCTGGAGTTCAGCCAACTGGAAACCTTCATTTGGGAAATTATTTAGGTGCAATAAAAAATTTTGTTGATTTACAAAAAGAATCAGAATGCATTTATTGTATAGTGGATTTACATGCTATAACTAATCGACAAAACCCAGAAAAATTGAAGTCTAATATTCTGGAAACAGTTGCAAGCTTTGTGGCTTCAGGATTAAATCCAGAAAAAAGTATTATATTTAATCAAGCTAGCGTTCCTGCTCACAGCGAATTAGCATGGATATTTAACTGTGTAGCAAGAATAGGTTGGATGAATAGGATGACACAATTTAAAGAAAAAGCTGGAGAAAACAAAGAAAATGCTAGCGTTGGTCTAATGGTGTATCCAAATTTAATGGCTGCAGACATTCTTTTGTATAAGGCCACACATGTGCCTGTTGGAGAAGACCAAAAACAACATTTGGAATTGACTAGGGATATTGCGAAAAAGTTTAATAATGATTTTAATAGTAACAATTATTTTCCAATAGTGGAGCCATTGATTTCCAAGGAAATATCAAGAGTTATGAGTTTAAGAGATGGAAAAAAAAAAATGAGCAAATCAGAAGAATCCGATCTTAGCCGCATAAATCTAAAAGATAGTAAAGATTTAATAGATCAAAAAATTAAAAAAGCTAAAACTGACGCAGATTCAATTCCCTCAGAAATAGAAGGGCTTAAAAATAGAGCTGAAGCAGCAAATCTTATCTCCATTTATGCAAGTATTAATAATATTGGAATAAAAGACGTACTAAAGGAGTTTGGAGGAAAAAATTTTTCAACTTTTAAGAGTAAATTAAGCGAGGCAATTGTAGAAAATATTTCTCCAATTGGAAATGAGATGAAAAAGCTCTTAAAAGATCAAAACTATTTGTATAAAATCTTGGAGAATGGCTCACAACAAGCAAATTTTACAGCAATTAAAAATATTAAAGAAATTTATGATATTGTGGGGCTTGCTAAGTTCACTTAACATTCAGATTCTGATACAGTTATAAATATTTATATTTATTATGATAGAAACAGAAAATACACCCAATCCAGATACACTAAAATTTATTCCCGGCAAAAAAGTTTCTGAAATTGGGCCAATAGAATTTATTAAAAATGAGAAGAGCATAACAGTACCACTCGCAAGTAAGATTTTATCTTTAGATGGTACTTTAATGGTTTTTTTTGGAGAAGATTTTATTACAGTAAAAAAAGATCCAAATTTAAATTGGGAAGACCTAAAGCATAGTATAATGTCGGAAATAAATGATTACTATTCTAAAGGTAATGACATAATTGTAAAAAAAAGTTCAATAAAAAATAAAATACATGCAAAGCCGGATAAGTCTAACGAAATAATTAATAAAATTAATGAAGTCCTAGATACAAAAGTTAGACCAGCAGTTGCTAAAGATGGCGGTGACATACAATTCGTATCTTTTAAGGATGGAGTAGTTAAAGTTGCTCTTAAAGGTAGCTGCTCAGGTTGCCCAAGTTCAGTAATGACGCTTAAACAAGGTGTGCAAAACCTTTTATGTCACTACATATCTGAAGTAAAAAGTGTAGAAGCAAGTTAAATCATGACAAAAAAAATAGAAAAATTATTTAAATCATACAGAGATCAACTCTTACATCTAGCAAAACTTTATAGCGTAGTAGAAATAAAGAGTTATGCCAGAAGTTCAAAAAGACTTACGATTTCTCAATTAGAATTATTGCTAATTAAAAATCATATAAAACTGCCGAACAATAGATCTAGTGATAAAGCTATTGCAAAACAAGAGTTAAGAGAATCTACAATAACAAATGTTTACCTAACCTTTTGCATTATTTTTTTTATAGGAAGTTTGATTTTGACAAGACCCTATATAAAAAAAATAGTTAATGAAGTAAAATTTACCTATGTTGCTGAAGAATATAAGCAAGTAAAAGATAATAAAAAAATTGAAAAAATTGAAAAAATAGAAAAAACTGAAAAACCAGAAGTAAAACAAGAATATGAAAATACAATTAGTTTAAACGCTAAAACAACCATAAATTTATTTAATGATTTAGGTTATGATTTAAAAGCTGTCAGAGCTGGCCAAAAAGTTAAACCTATATATTTAACTAAACTCCCCAAGGATATAAATTCTTTAGGTAACACAAAAGAAAAGAGAGATTTATTTATCAAAATCTTATTGCCTTTAGTGTTAGCAGAAAATGCTAAAATAACTGACGATAGAGAAAGGTTATTTTCAATATTAAATAAAAATTTTAATACTATTGGTGAAAGAGTGTGGCTAAAAAGAAGATTTGTAGAGTATAAAATTGAAGATAAAGATCTTTCAAAACTTAAAATGAGAATGGATATTATTCCAGTTTCCATTGCAATAGCACAAGCCGCAAATGAAAGTGGATGGGGAACGTCTAGGTTTGCATTAGAAGGCAATGCTTTGTTCGGCCAATGGACTTGGAGCAAAAAAGGTCTGTCTCCAAAGAATAAAGACCCAAATAAAACGCATAAAGTTCTACAATTTCAAATTCTAAGAGCCTCAGTTGAAGCCTATAAAAATAATTTAAATACCCATAATGCATATAGAGAATTTAGAGAAAAAAGAGCCCAGCTCAGAGGGAAAAATGGAGAAATTATAGGGTTAGACCTAACTAAGTACTTAAAAAAGTATGCCTCAATAGGTGAAAAATATGTAGAAATTTTAGAAAGTATTATTAATAAAAATTCATTAGTAGATTTTGATAAAGCTAATTTATTACCAACAAGAATCAAAAAAGGAGTAGAATTATAGTTCTTTAGATCTTAATATTCTGCAATAACATACTGAATACCGAGCCATCTCCATTTTCCGTTATTTTCTCTGAGCGAGCAATTAATTCTTCCTCTTTCACTCTTAAATTTTTCTTGTAGTAAAATTAGTACCTCATTATTATTTACTAACTTGATGTCAGATTTTCTCCAAACATTACCTTCATTGGAATAACAATTAATATTTTTAATATCGATAAGATTTTTATAAAATTCAATTTTAACTTCTGGAGGGTTTTCGTTAGATTGTAGATATCTATTTTCAGGAATAATAGTTTTATAAGGAAATGGTAATGTATTAAGTATAGAAATGAATCTTTTCAACTCACCATATTTTTCATTAATAGGGAATCGTGGCAATTCTAATCTATTAGTTGTAGAATCAATTACTCCAGAATGCTGACCAAATGCAAATTCAAATTCAAATTCTGAAATAATTTTTTTTAAATCATTGCTATACTCGCCAAAAGGATAAGAAAAAACTTTTGGTAAATAACCAAGTTTTTCTTCAAAAATTCTAAAAGAAGTTTCTAAATCATTTTTTATTTTTTCATTATTCCAATCAACCAAATATTCATGGGTATGACTATGATTGCCAATAATTGTTAAGTTGCTTTTTTCAATTTCCCTTATTTGTTCCCAGTTCATATAGCCATAATTGCCAATTTCTCTTGTACTAACAAAAAGTATAAATGGTATTTTCCTCTCTTGAAGAATTGGCCATGCATTTAAATAAAAAGACTCAAAGGCATCATCAATTGTTAAAAGCAAATAATTTTTTTTAATATTGTTCTCAATAATTTCTTTGAATTTGTTAAAATTAATAAATTCAATTCCTTGTTTATCTATTTCTATTAAATGTTCTAAAAAAATCTCACTTTTTATATTAGTTGATGGATATTTGTTTTCATCAAATCTATGATACATCAAGCTTATTATACCTGACTCAGTATTTAATTTATTTAAGTCCAAACCAAAGGACTTACTTATTGATATAATTAGTAGTATCAATATGGTTAGTATGAATTTTTTATCAATTGATTGCAGCACAAATATAGGTTCATTGTTTATAAAAAACCAAAATAAAACATTTATCAAAGTTTTGCAAAATGATAAATCAAATATTGATTTATTAATGAAAAAAATTTTAGACTTTTGTGAAGAAAGTGGATTAAAAATTCAAAATATATCCAATATTTTTGTTAATCAAGGTCCTGGAAGCTTTTCAGGATTAAGAAGTTCTCTAGCGGTAGCGAAAGGTATCAGCTTGGCTCAAAACGTAAATATATTTGGCTATAACACATTTATTTGGGTTGCATCAAAATTTTTTGATAAAGAGAATTTTATTTATAGCCTTATTAAAATCAGAGATAAATATTTTATAAAAGAATTTAATAAAAAACTTATAACTATTTCTAAATTTAGGGAGATGCAAAAATATGAAATTATAAAAAAATTTAGCAATAAGTTTTTGATAATTCCAGAAAATATTTCATCCACCTATGATGAAAAAATATTAAAATTAAATAATCTGAAAATTGTAGATTTAGACCATAATAACCTTGAATTCCTTCAAAAAAAAGGTCTGCTAGATAAACATTTGATTAAGCCAATATATATAGGGTAAAATATTTTTAATAATATTTTTTAAAACAATAATATATAAATATTAATATGAGTAATGAAATAGAAAATAAATGTATAAAACAGGGTGTTAGACTCACTGATCAAAGAAAATTAGTAGCTAAAGTTATGTCAGAGTCTTCTGATCACCCAGATGTAGATGAATTACATAGAAGAGTTAGCAAGATTGATTCAAAAATAAGTATTGCAACAGTATATAGAACTGTAAAACTATTTGAAGAGGCGGGAATAATCGCAAAACATGATTTTAAAGGTAACAAAGCAAGGTATGAAGAAGCTACACATGAACATCATGACCATCTCATTGATATCAATACAGGTGAAATTATAGAATTTGTTAATGAAGATATAGAAAAATTGCAAAAACAAGTAGCAGAAAAACTAGGTTATAAACTTGTAGATCATAGACTAGAATTATATGGTTCAAAAATTAAAAAGTAAAAAAATTGCATAAAAAAATATTTATCAAAACTTTTGGCTGTCAAATGAATGAGTACGATTCAAATCGTATTCACGATATAGTTTCAACTATTGGGTTTAAAAAAACCACAAACAAACAAGAAGCAAATTGTATTATTTTGAATACATGTCATATACGGGAAAAAGCAACTGAAAAAGTATATGACGAAATAGGGAGAATAAAAAAAGATTTTAGAAATTTAAAAAAACCTTTAGTTATTGTTTCTGGATGTGTAGCCCAAGCAGAGTCAGATGAAATAATAAAAAGAGAACCTTATGTAGATATGGTAATTGGTCCACAGGCTTATCATAAAATTGGAGACTTAATTTTAAATTATGAGAGAAAAAGACAAAAGATTAATGAAACTGAATTTGATACCATAAAGAAATTTGATGAATTAAAAAAAATCCCAAATTCACAAACTAAAATTTCTTCATTTTTAACAATACAAGAAGGTTGTGATAAATTTTGTAATTTTTGTGTAGTCCCTTATACACGCGGACCTGAATATTCTAGACCATTCAATCAAATAATAGATGAAGCAAACAGTTTAGTAAATAACGGCGTTAAAGAAATTGTTCTACTTGGTCAGAATGTAAATGCTTACATTTTTCAAGAAAAAAATAAGAGTTTTAAGTTTTCTTTGTTAATAAAAGAACTTAATAATATTAAAAGTTTAGAGAGAATTAGATATATGACCTCACACCCAAAAGACATGAGTGATGATTTGATTTCTTGTTATAAAGATTGTGAAAAATTAATGCCAATTCTGCATCTTCCAGTACAAAGTGGATCGGATAAAATTCTTAAGTCAATGAATAGAAAACATGATAAAAAATATTATTTAGATATTATTACTAAACTTAAAAGTGTAAGAAAAGATATTGAAATTTCAAGTGATTTTATAGTCGGCTATCCAGGAGAAACTGAAACAGATTTTCAAGAAACAATCGATCTTGTTAATCGAGTTGGTTTTATAAATTCTTATTCATTTATATATAGTCCAAGACCAGGAACACCGGCGTCGATGAAAGAAACAAATAGTTTAAGTGAAAATAAAAAAAGACTTAAAAAGTTACAAGGTATTTTAGAAAATTTCCAAATAAGTAGTAATAAAAAATACTTACAAACATTTTGTGAAGTATTAGTTGAAAATAAATTAAATAACCAACCTAAATATTTTGGTAGAACAAAGTATATGACCCCTGTTATATTTGAAGCAGATCATTGTACACCTGGTGAATTAATTAAGGTAAAAATTAATTCTTTTAATTACAATCGCTTATTTGGTTTTTATAAATCTAATAAAGTGGAAGCAGCGTAAATTAATGAAAGTAAATAAGCAAAAAAACAATACAGATGTTTCGATAGTTTACGGAGAAGATAATTCAATAAATATTAATATATTTAATAATGAAGTTTTAATGGAAATTGTTGGATCTTTTGATAATAATCTTAAGGAGTTAGAAAAAATAAGCGGATCAAAAATTTATTTTAGAGGTAATTCAATTGTTATTAAAGGAAACAAACATGCAAATGAAAAAGTTAAAAATGCAATAGAGTATCTAGTGGAGCGTTTTAAATCTGAAAAAAAAATAGATAGGAACGATGTTATTGCCTCATTAAACGGTGAGATGGTTAAAGATATGAAGAATCAATCAACCATTCATCCTTTAGAAGATGTGATTAAAACTCCAAAAAGATCAGTGATACCCAGATCTCAAAACCAAAAAGAATATGTGAGAGCTTTAAAAAATAATCAAATAGTAATGTCTTTAGGACCAGCGGGTACTGGAAAAACCTATCTAGCTGTTGCTGTGGGCTTAACCATGTTATTAGAAAAAAAAGTTGAGAAAATAATTCTATCAAGACCAGCGGTCGAAGCTGGAGAAAGATTAGGTTTTTTGCCTGGAGATATGAAAGAAAAAATAGATCCTTATTTAAGACCATTATATGACTCGCTTAATGATTTATTTGATTATGATAAAATTCAAAAAAAAATGGAATCTGGAGAAATTGAAATAGCACCACTAGCATTTATGAGAGGTCGTACTTTAAAAAATTCATTTGCTATATTAGATGAAGCTCAAAATGCAACAGAAACTCAAATAAAAATGTTTTTAACTAGAATTGGTGAAAAATCCAAGTTAGTCGTAAATGGGGATCCATCTCAAATTGATTTACCAAATAAAAACCAATCAGGTTTAACTAAATCAAAAAAAATATTAAAAAACATAAAAGAAATAGCAATTATTGATTTTGATCAAAATGACGTAATAAGACATCCTCTAGTTTCAAAGATTGTGGAAGCGTATAAGAATAATAGTAATGATAACAGTTAATATTGAGATTCAAATCAAACCTTGGCATTTAAAAATTAAGAACCCAAAAAAATATTTCAAATTGAGGTTAAAAAAAATACCTAAATTAGTCAAATTTTTTAATAAAAAAAATATATCATTTACTATATTATTGACAAATTCATTTAATATTAAAAAACTTAATAAAAAATTTAGGAATAAAAATCAACCAACAGATGTTCTTTCCTTCCCCTTTTTTACAGACAATAATTTAAGACTAGAAAAAACAAAAAATATTTATATCGGGGATATTGCTATATCGTACGAAGAAATTAATTTAAAATCAAAAAAAAATTTTCTATTAGAGTTTGACAAAGTTTGGATTCATGGCCTTTTGCATTTAATTGGATATAAACACTCAAAAGATAAAGATTATTTCACAATGTATAATATGGAAAAAAAAATTTTATCTTCAATTTTATAATAATGGAAATTTAAATTTGTTTACTCTTTTTAATAATAAGTTTTTTATTTCATTTTTAGTTCCATTTCTACTTGGAGCCATAACTGTTTTTGGTTTTTCTCCGTACAATCTAACATTTGTAAATTTTTTATCATTTTCTATATTATTATATTTCATATATATAGTAAAAAAAAAAATTTCTTCTAAATATAAAAATAATAAATTTAATAAATATTTTTTTTATCTAGGTTGTTCATTTGGTTTTGGTTTTTTCTTGTTCGGAAACTATTGGATTTCTATATCACTTACACATGATGATGCATTTAGTTATTTAATACCCTATTCACTTATAATCATACCTTTGTTTTTATCTTTATTTTTTGGGATGGGAATTTTTTTTATAGGACCGTTTGTAGAAAAAAATATTTTTTTTGTTTTACTTTTTTCAGCAGTTTTTTCTTTATTTGAATTTATAAGAGGTAATATATTAACCGGCTTTCCTTGGAATTTAATTTCATATACTTGGTCCTGGTCAATAGAATCTATACAAATTTTATCTTTAATAGGGACATATTCTTTAAGTTTAATATCTTTAACTCTTTTTTGTCTTCCTTTTATTTTTTTTCAAAAAAAACTTGTTAAAAAAAATATAGTTTTTCTTTTAATTTTATTAATTTTTTTTATGTCAAATTACTTTTATGGTTCTTATAAAATTAACGAAAGAAAATTTACTTTTGATAAAAACATTAAGGTTAAAATAGTTTCACCAAACTTTTCACTAAAAGACTATTCTACAACAAGTGAATTTTCGCAGCTTGAAAAACTCATAAAATTTAGCAATCCAGAAAAAGAAAAAAAAACAATATTTATTTGGCCAGAAGGGATTTTTTATGAATCTTATTTAACAGATATAAAAAAATATAAAGATTTATTTAAAGACAAATTTTCTGACAAACATCTTATTGTTCTTGGAATAAATAGTTTTACTGAATTTGAAGACTCAAATGATAAAAAATATTTTAACAGTTTAGCTATCATAAATAATAATTTAAAAATATTATCAGTTTATAATAAAATAAATCTTGTTCCCTTTGGTGAATTTCTGCCATTTGAAAAAACTTTTGCTAAGTTGGGAATAAAAAAACTGACCAGGGGTTATAATTCATTTTCTCCAGGTCAAAATAGAGAATTAATTGATTTGGGTAAAAATTTTGGTAAAAAATTAGTACTTCCTTTAATTTGCTATGAAATAATTTATTCAGGAAATCTAAAGAAACAATACCAATTCCCAGATCTGGTTATAAATATCTCAGAAGACGCATGGTTTGGCCAATCCATAGGTCCCTATCAACACTTTACAAAAGCAATATTTAGAGCAGTAGAAGAAGGAGTTTTTATTGGTAGATCAGCCAATAAAGGAATTTCTGCCTTAATAAATCCCAATGGACAAGTTGTTAAATCGCTTAATACGCGAGAGTCTGGTAATATTGAGTTTGATTTTCCACAATTTTATAAACAAACTTTATTTTCAAATTATGGAAATAAAATATTTTATTTAATAATTTTTTTGTATATGTTTCTAATAATAATTTTAAAAAAAAAGAAAATGTAATGAGTAAAAAATCTTATTTATTTACCAGCGAGTCTGTTTCAGAAGGACACCCAGATAAAGTTAGTGATAGAATTTCAGATATGGTTGTTGACACGTATTTACGTGCAGAACCAATTCAATCAAGAGTGGGATGTGAAACTTTAACAACTACTAACAGAGTCGTTTTAGCAGGAGAAGTAAGAGGTCCAGAAATTAAAAAAGAAGAATTAATTCAAAAAGTTAGAGATTGTATTAAAGATATTGGATATGACCAAGAAGGCTTTACTTGGAAAGACGCAACAAAGATAGAAAGCCATCTTCATGCTCAATCAACAGACATAGCAATGGGAGTAGACTCATCTGGAAACAAAGACGAAGGTGCTGGTGACCAAGGTATAATGTTTGGTTATGCTTGTAATGAAACTGATGTGTTAATGCCAGCTCCAATTCATTATTCACACAAAATTTTAAGACTTATGGCTGAAGATAGAAAATCTGGAAAATTAAAAAATATTGAACCAGATAACAAAAGTCAAATTACAATTGAATATAAAGATGGTATGCCTGCAGCTGTTAAGTCAGTAGTAATATCTACCCAACACTCAGCTGATGTTAATCAATCTCAAGTTCGAGAATTAGTAAAACCTTATATAGAAAAATCTATTCCAAAAAATCTTTTGACAAGTTTAGATGAAAAAGAAATTTATGTTAATCCAACAGGAAATTTTGTAATTGGTGGACCTGATGGCGATGCTGGATTGACAGGAAGAAAAATAATTGTAGATACATATGGAGGAGCAGCACCACACGGTGGTGGAGCTTTTTCTGGTAAAGATCCTTCTAAAGTTGATAGATCGGCAGCATATGTATCAAGGTACTTAGCAAAAAATGTAGTAGCTTCAAAAATTGCAGATAAATGTTTAATCCAATTGGCTTATGCAATTGGAGTTTCAAAACCTCTATCTATTTATGTTGACCTTTTTGATAACGACGAAGAAAAAAATAAGCATGTTGAAAATTTAATTAAAGCCAATTTTGATTTAAGCCCAAGAGGTATTCGAGAGATGTTAGGCTTAAATAAACCAATTTATCAAAAAACAGCCGCATATGGACATTTTGGAAGAGAACCAGAGTCTGATGGCTCTTTTTCATGGGAAAAAACTGATAAAACAGCAGTATTTAAAAAGTAGTTCTTGAAAAAAGATAAAATATAAATTAAAAAAACAGTAAGATACCTGGAAAATCAATAATGGGCTTTTGCCCATTTTTTTTTAGAGGAATAAAATTAATTTATGTTAAATAAAAGATCAGATAAAGTTGAGTTATTAAGGATAGCCGAGGCAGTAGCTTTAGAAAAATCTATAGATAAAGAGATTATTCTTAATTCAATGGAAAGCGCAATACAAAAAGCTGCCAAAACAAGATTTGGATCCGAAAATGAAATTCGTGCTATAATCGATAGAGAAAGTGGAGACATAACTTTACACAAAGTACAAAAAATTGTGGAGAAAGCAGAAAATTTAGATACAGAAATTTCATTAAAAGATGCGATTAAAATTGAAAATAATGAAAACCTACAAATTGGAGAAGAAATATTTGAAGAGCTTCCACCAGTAGACTTTGGAAGAATTGCCGCCCAAACTGCTAGACAGGTGATTACTCAGAGTGTTCGTGCTGCTGAGAGAGAAAGACAATATAACGATTTTATTGATAAAAAAGGCGAACTTTTAAGTGGAATTGTTAAAAGGTTAGAGTATGGAAATGTCATTGTCGACTTGAATCGTGCAGAAGCTATAATTAGAAAAGAAGAACTTATACCGCGAGAGATTTTAAAAACAGGAGATAGAATTAAAGCATATTGCTATGACGTTATAAGAGAAAATAAAGGACAGCAAATATTTTTATCTAGAGCACATACTAAATTTATGGAAAAATTATTTGTTCAAGAAGTTCCAGAGATATATGATGGAATAATTGAAATTATGTCTTCAGCTAGAGATCCGGGTAGTAGAGCCAAAATATGCGTTAATTCGAAAGACTCTTCTATAGATCCAGTAGGTGCTTGCGTTGGTATGAGAGGAAGCAGAGTTCAATCTGTAGTTAATGAATTATCTGGAGAAAAAATAGATATAGTTCACTGGTCGGAAGATGTTGCCGCTCTCGTCGTGAGTGCATTAGCTCCCGCAGAAATTCAAAAAGTAATCATTGACGATTCTCACAGAAGAATAGAAGTTATTTTAAGTGAAGAAAATTTGAGCAAAGCAATAGGAAGAAGGGGACAAAATGTTAGACTTGCATCAAAATTAATAGATTTTGAAATAGATATATTAACTGAAAAAGAAGAATCAGAAAAAAGGCAAATAGAATTTAAAGATAAAACAGATACTTTTGTAAAAAATTTAGAAGTTGATGAAACTCTAGGCCAACTATTAGCTGCAGAGGGATTTTCATCAATAGATGAGATGGATAAAGCAACATTAGATGAAATATCAAAAATTGAAGGAATTGATGAAAATACAGCCAAAGAATTAAAAGATAGAGCGGGAGAATATCTTGTGAAGGAAAAAGAAAATATTGGAAAAAAATTGAAAGATTTAGGAGTTAATGACGATCTAGTAAATCACAAAGGACTTACCCCAGGTATGCTGTTTACATTAGGTGAAAAAAAAATTAAATCATTAAAAGATTTTGCTGAACTTTCTACGGACGAATTAATAGGTGGATGGGACGAAAAAAAAGGTGTGAAATTTAAAATCGACGGGTATCTTGAAGAGTTTGCTTTAACGAAAATTGAAGCTGATGATCTAATTATAAATGCTAGAAATATTATATTTAAGTAAAGGAAATGTTTTCGTATGGAAGAAAAAAAAGTAAAAAAAAAATTAACTCTAAGCACGCCATTAAAAAAAAATCATAGTTCTACTAATTATACACAAAGAACTGGCAAAACATCTGTAGTTATAGAAAAAAAAGCTCCAAGGAGATGGGGAGAGAAAAAATTCCAATCACGTGAAACTGGTTTTAATAAACCTAAACCCAGCACCGATTCAGCTTCAAAAAAAACTCCAATAAATAAGAACTTTAATATTCGAAAATTGGCTGAAGAAAAAGCCACAAAGAGATTTAAAGGTGGAAAAGATGATAATTCACAGGCTAAAAAAGCTAGTTTAGGAAAAGATAGAGGTTTTGCTTTAAAAAGAGAAACAAAACTTACTTTGTCAAAAGCACTAGATGATGAGGCTTTGGATGGTAGAGAAAGAAGTTTGGCATCTGTTAAAAGAACGCGTCTTAAAGAAAAAAAAATTCAAGATTCTGAAAATATAAGCGGGGATGTTAAAAAAGTTATTCACGAAGTAAATATTCCAAATACAATTAGTATACAAGAACTTTCAAATAGAATGGCAATGCAAGCAAGCCCCATCATTAAACATTTATTAGGAATGGGTGTGGTTGCTACTATAAACCATACTATTGATGCAGATACAGCTGAGTACCTTGTAAAAGAGTTTGGAAATAAACCTATTAGAGAGAAAAAACCAGATTTAAATATTTTAAAAACCGAAAGAAAAGAAAATAAAAATTTAAAGTCTAGACCACCAATTGTTACTGTTATGGGGCATGTAGATCATGGAAAAACATCATTACTAGATGCTTTGAGAAAAACAAATGTTGTTTCAGAAGAGCATGGTGGTATTACACAGCACATCGGAGCTTATAAAATAGAAACGGAAAAAGGAAAAAGTATTACATTTATTGATACACCTGGTCATGCAGCATTTACTGAAATGAGAGCAAGAGGATCAAAAGTGACTGATATAGTTGTTCTTGTTGTAGCTGCGGATGATGGAGTTAAACCACAAACAATAGAAGCAATAAAACATGCAAAGGCTGCAAATGTTCCAATTATTGTTGCATTAAATAAATCTGATTTGCCCACCGCAGATCCAAAAAAAATAAAAAATGAACTTTTGCAATATGAATTGATAGCAGAAGAATTAAGTGGCGATACATTGTTTACTGAAGTTTCCGCAACTACTAAAAAAAATTTAGATAAACTAAAAGAAAATATTTCTCTACAATCTGACCTATTAGACCTAAAGGCGAGTTTTGAAGGTCCTGCTACTGGAATAATTTTAGAATCTCGAATTGATAAAGGGAAAGGGCCAGTATCTAGTGTATTAGTTGCTAATGGTAAATTAAAAAAAGGTGATTTTTTTGTAAGTGGAAATACTTGGGGAAAAATAAGAGCAATGCTAAATGATGAAGGTCAAAATGTTGACGAGGCATTACCATCAACTCCAGTAGAAATTTTAGGTATGAATAAATCTGCATTAGCAGGTGATGATTTTATAGTTGTAGATAGTGAAAAAAAAGCTAAAGAAATAAATGATTACAGAATTGAGCATAGCAATTTAAAAAAAACACCACCAGTTTTGGCAAACAAAGAATCTGTGTTTGATAATACAGCAACACCAAAAGAATTTGCAATAATAATTAAATCTGATGTTCATGGTTCAAGTGAAGCACTCACTACCGCAATTGAAAAAATCGTCCATCCAGAAGTAGCACCAAAAATAATTTTGTCACACATTGGAGTAATAACAGAAACAGATGTTACTCTAGCTCGAGCTTCAAACGCAACACTTATAGGTTTTAATGTTAGGCCTAATAAGGAAGCTAAATTGTTAGCCGAAACTTACAAAGTAAAATTAAAATTTTTTAATATTATTTATGAAGTATTAGATTTTATAAATAACTCACTGTCAGGCTTATTAAAACCTGAAGTGAAGGAAGAAATAATAGGTTCAGCGGAAGTTCAAACTATTTTTAAGGTTTCAAAAATTGGAAAAGTAGCTGGATCGAAAGTAATAGATGGAGAAATTGCAAATAATCTAAATGCTAGGTTGATAAGAGACGGAAATGTATTATATACAGGTTCAATAGGAAGTATATTTAGAGAAAAAAATGCAACCAAACAAGTCGCTGCAGGCCTTGAATGTGGTATAACCTTAAAAGACTTTGCCGACTATAAAGAAAGAGATGTAATTGAAGTTTATAAAGTTATTGAGACCGAAAGAAGAATTTAATGATTAGACAAAATAATAATGTTTCATTTTCACAAAGACAACTAAGAGTGGGAGAATTAATAAAACAATCACTTGGACAGATTTTCCTAAGAGATGAGGCAAAATTGCCAAATATAGACACCAAAAACATCACTGTTACCGAGGTAAGAATGAGCCCAGATCTTAAAAATGCCAGGGCATATGTAATACCTTTAGGTGGAAAAGAGACAGAAAAAGCTGTAAGTATACTTACTGAATTTTCATATCTTATAAGAAAAGCTTTATCGAAAAAAATTGATATGAAATTTTTACCTAGGGTTTCTTTTGTTGGTGATAAATCGTTTGACTATGCTGAAAAGATTGAAAAACTAATAATGGAAAATAAATAATTATGGAAAAACAAAAGGAAGAAATAATTGAATCTTTAAAAAAAAATCCAAAAGATGTTGGTTCATCGGAGGTTCAAATTGGACTATTAAGCAAGAAAATAGAAAACCTTACAGGTCATTTTAAAACTAATAAAAATGACAAACATTCTACAAGAGGTTTATTAAAGGCAGTAAATCAAAGAAAGCGTTTATTAGTATATCTTAAAAAACAAGATCCAAACTCATACGCTAATATATTAACAAAATTAAATTTAAGAAAATAAATGTTCAAAATATTCAAAGAAGAGTTAAAATTAGGCGACAAAAAATTAGTTCTAGAAACAGGAAAAATAGCGCGTCAAGCTGATGGTGCAATAATTGCAACTTTAGGTGAAACTGTTGTTATATCGACAGTAGTTGCAAGAAAAAAAGTGAATCCTGATACAGATTATTTTCCGCTTCAAGTGAATTACCAAGAAAAATATTATGCTGCAGGAAAAATACCTGGAGGTTACTTTAAAAGAGAAGCAAGACCAACTGAAGCAGAAACTTTAATATCTAGATTAATAGACAGACCTATAAGACCATTATTTCCTGAAAGTTTTAGAAATGAAGTTCAAATTTTGCCAACTGTTCTTTCGTATGACAACGAGAACGAAGCGGATGTACTTTCAATAATAGCATCTTCAGCTGCTTTAGCAATTTCAGGGTTACCTTTTCAAGGACCTATAGCTGCATCGAGAGTAGGTTACATAAATGATGAATATGTTTTAAATCCTTCAAAAGAACAATTATTAGAATCTAAATTAGACTTAGTTGTTGCGGGAACAAAAGATGCTGTATTAATGGTAGAGTCAGAAACTTCTGGTATGACAGAAAAACAGATGCTAGATGCAGTTAAGTTCGGCCATGAAAAATTTGTCCCAGTTATTAAAGCAATAGAGTCGTTAGCTAAAAAATGTTCAAAAGAAGCATGGGTAGTAGAAGAAAAAGATTATACTGACTTAAAAGCAAAAATTTCTAAAGAGTTAACAAAAGATCTAGAAAAAGCATTTTCTGAAAAAGATAAGAAAAAAAGATCTGAGATGATTAATTTAGCAACAGAAAAATGCAAATCTTTATTTGAAAATGATGATACTTATTCAGAGTTAGAAGTTTCACTACAACTAAAACATTTGGAAAAAGATATAGTTAGAGGAAGAATACTTAAAACTAAAAAAAGAATCGATGGTAGAGGCCTATCTGACGTTAGAGAGATTAAATGTGAAGTAGGTGTATTACCTAGAACGCATGGATCAGCTTTATTTACAAGAGGTGAAACACAAGCTTTAGTAACTACAACTTTGGGAATGTCTGATGATGAACAAAGAATAGAAAGTTTAGAAGGCCAAAAACGTGTTAGGTTTATGTTGCATTATAATTTTCCTCCATTTTCTGTAGGTGAAACAGGAAGAATAGGAACAGGCAGGAGGGAAGTGGGACATGGAAAATTAGCTTGGAGAGCTATAAACTCATCATTGCCAGATAAAGAAAAATTTCCTTATACCATAAGAGTGGTTTCTGAAATTACTGAGTCAAACGGCTCATCATCAATGGCTACAGTATGTGGAGCATCTTTAGCACTGATGGATGCGGCAGTTCCAATTAATGAGCCGGTTGCAGGGATTGCAATGGGTTTAATAAAAGAAAAAGATGAATTTTCAGTATTGTCAGATATTTTAGGAGATGAAGATCACCTAGGAGACATGGATTTCAAGGTTGCGGGAACGAAGGACGGTATAACTTCTTTGCAAATGGATATCAAAATAACCGGAATAACTTTTGAAATTATGGAGCAAGCGCTTAATCAAGCAAAAGAAGGAAGAGCTCACATATTAGGTGAAATGAATAAAACTATTAAATCATCAAGAAAAGAAGTATCAAAACATACCCCCAAAATTGAAACTGTCATGGTGGATAAAAAAGATATAGCAGCTGTAATAGGAAAAGGTGGGGCTACAATTAGAGAAATTGTAGAATTATCTGGAGCAAAAGTAGATGTTAAAGACACGGGAGAAGTAACCATTGCGGCTCCAGATGAAGAATCACGAAATAAAGCTATGGAAATGGTAAAAAGTATTGTTGCTAAACCTGAAATGGGGAAAATTTATAAAGGCAAAGTTGTTAAAATAATGGAGTTTGGTGCTTTTGTTAATTTTTTAGGCAAACAAGACGGTCTTGTTCACATATCAGAACTTGCACCTAAAAGAGTTGAAAAGGTTGGAGATGTTGTAAAAGAAGGTGATGAAGTATCTGTCAAAGTTATAGGCTTTGATAGAGGTAAAGTTAAATTATCCATCAAACAAGCAACAGGGTAACAATCTTAAATAAACTTAAAAACCTACAATGTTAAAGTTCTATTTTTTTAATTGTTCTAATATTTTATAATTAATTTCTAATTAAGGTCTTGCAAAATTTTACCCAACTTAATGTGAGTTATATAGTACAAGAATTTTATAGTTTATAAATATTATTTACTACCTTTAGATATATTTTTTGGATCGGGCATTCCAACTTTATTGTAGCCAGCGTCTACATAGTGAATCTCGCCAGTCACAGCTGCAGCTAGATCACTTAATAAATATAAAGCTGAGCCACCCACATCATTGATATTTACATTTCTTTTTAAAAAAGAATGGTCTTCATTCCATTTATATAAAAATTTAGCATCTCCAATAGCAGAAGCCGCCAGTGTTTTAATTGGGCCAGCACTTATTGCATTAACTCTTATATTTTTTTTTCCTAAATCTCTTGCTAAATATTTAACACTAGTTTCTAGTGCAGATTTACAAACACCCATAACATTATAATTTGGAATAACTTTTGTAGATTCATATGTTAAGGTTAGCATACTACCTCCACTATTCATTATTTTAGAAGCTTCTTTAGCAACTTCTGTAAAAGAAAAACATGATATAAGCATACTTCTTAAAAAATTATCCCTAGTAGTATTTAGATATTCTCCTGATAATTCAGATTTATCTGAGTAAGCAACAGCATGCACAATAAAATCTATTTTTTCCCACTTTGTTTTAATGTCTTCAAAAAGTTTAATTATTTCTTCTTTACTTTCTACATTACAACTAAGAGTAAAATTAGAGTTTAAAGACTTAGCTAGTGGAATAACTCTTTTTTTTAAGGCATCTCCTAAATAGGTAAAAGCAAGTTCGGCACCGTGTTCTGCTAATTTTTTAGAAATTCCCCACGCGATCGATCTATCATTTGCCACTCCCATAATCAGACCTTTTTTACCTTTTAATAAAGACATATTTTTAATTTATTTTTTCAAAAACTAAAGTTGCATTAGTACCACCGAAACCAAAACTATTAGACATTACAGAATTTAATTCTTTATTTTTTTCTACTTTCGTTACGATCGGAAAGTTTTTTGCTTTCTCATCCATATTTTCAATATGTGCCGATGCTGCTATAAATTCATTTTTCATCATTAATAAACAATATACCGCTTCTTGCACTGAGGTTGCTCCCAAAGAGTGTCCAGTAATTGATTTTGTTGAACTAATTTTAGGTATTTCACTTTTAAAAACGGTTTCAATAGCCTCTAATTCTTTGACGTCACCAACAGGTGTAGAAGTTCCATGGCTATTTATATAATCAATCTTATTTTTAGAAGTTTTTAAGGCCATATTCATACATCTAGCAGCCCCTTCACCAGATGGTGCAACCATATCATATCCATCTGATGTAGCTCCATACCCAGTTAATTCAGCATAAATTTTTGCTCCCCTAGCTTTTGCGTGTTCATACTCTTCTAAAACTAATGTTCCAGCGCCTCCGGCTATTATAAATCCATCTCTGTCTTTATCGTAAGGTCTTGAAGCTTTTTCAGGGGTATCATTATATTTTGATGATAAGGCTGTCATAGCATCAAACATTCCAGACATGCCCCAATTCAATTCTTCTCCTCCTCCGGCAAATACAATATCTTGTTTTCCATACTGAATTAATTCCATTCCATTTCCTATGCAATGACCACTTGTAGCGCAAGCAGAACTTATTGAATAATTTACTCCTCTGATCTTAAATGGAACAGCAAGAGTTGCAGAATTTGTACTCGACATAGTTCTAGGAACAATACATGGGCCCATTTTTTTAGGACCCGCTTCTCTCGTAGCATCTACTGCCAAAACCACATTTTTAATTGAAGGTCCACCAGAACCCATAATTATCCCAGTCATGTTATTGCTAATATCTTTTTCTTCTAAGCCCGAATCTTTTATTGATTCCTGCATTGCAATATAATTATAAGCAGATCCATCACCCATAAATCTAATTTTTTTTCGATCAATATGATCATTTAAATTTAGATTTTTAATAGATCCTACTACTTGGCTCCTAAAATTATATTTTTTATGATCTTCAGAAAAAACAATTCCAGACTTAGTATTTAGCAAGGCATCTAAAACTTCTGATTGATTATTTCCGATACAGGAAACTATTCCTAGTCCAGTTATTACCACTCTTCTCATTTTTTAAATAACCCCACTTTTAAACTTTCTGCTTGGTATATTGCTTTACCATCGACATATAAAATACCATCTGCCAATCCCACAACAGCTCCTTCTTTTTTTAAAATTCTTTTCATGTTTACTTCATATTTAACAACTTTGGCATTAGTTAGAACTTCACCTGTAAACTTAACAGAATTTACTCCAAGAGCCCTACCTTTTCCTGGCTCACCTTTCCATCCTAAGTAAAAACCTACTAATTGCCACATTGCATCTAACCCTAAACACCCAGGCATTACGGGATCCTCTTTAAAATGGCAATCAAAAAACCACATTTTTTCCTTTATATCAAATTCAGCCTCAATTAATCCTTTGCCAAATTTCCCCTTATCGTCATTAACATTGGTAATGCGATGAAACATTAACATAGGGGGAGAAGGAAGTTTTGCATTTCCTGGACCAAATAATTTACCATCAGCGCAGTCAATTAACTCTTGATAATTAAAGCTATTTTTTTTTAACATATAGATAAATTAATACTTGATTTAAGAAGTTTATTACATATATTTAGTTTAGAATAATTATAAATAACAAAAAGTATTAAAATATACTAAAATTACTATGATAAATGGTATTAAACAATATTTAGATCGATTAAGATCCTCTGGCCTAAGACCAACAAAACAAAGACTTGCAATCTGCAAAGTACTTTTTGACAGAAAAGAAACATTTCATTTTACAATCGAGAATTTAAAAAAAAAAATAGATAAAAGTGTAAAAAATAAAATTTCTTTAGCTACCGTTTATAATACCGTACATGCTTTTAAAAAAAACGGTTATTTAAGAGAGCTATCTTTGCAAAGTAATAAAACTTTTTTTGACACTAACTCAAGTATTCATCATCATTTTTATGATAAAGATACTGGAGATTTAATAGACATTAAAAATGAAGATATACTTCTTAGCAAGTTACCTTTGGCTCCCAAAGGAAAAAAAATAAAAGAGATTCAAGTTACTTTAAATCTTGAGAACAATAATCATAATCAAAAAAAAATAGCTCCATAAAAAGTATTTAATTTTTTTATATTAATCACAAAGTATTGACTTCCAGTTTAGAATCATTATAAGTTGCCATATAAACATTAATTGGAGGATTAATATGGAACTAAAAGGAAGTAAAACAGAAAATAATTTAAAAGACGCCTTTTCTGGAGAAAGTCAAGCTAACCGAAGATATTTATACTTTGCTCAAAAAGCAGATGTTGAAGGTTATAATGACGTCGCGTCAGTTTTTAGATCTACTGCGGAAGGAGAAACAGGACACGCACACGGACATCTTGAATTCTTAGAAGAAGTTGGTGACCCAGCTACTGGTAAGCCAATTGGAGAAACTAAAGATAATTTAGCATCAGCTGTTGCTGGAGAAACACACGAATATACAGATATGTATCCTGGTATGGCAAAAACAGCTAGAGAAGAAGGTTTCGAAGAAATTGCAGACTGGTTTGAAACTTTGGCTAAAGCTGAAAAATCACACGCAGGTAAATTTCAAAAAACTTTAGAATCAATCTAATAAATAAAATTACGGTGGGGATTTGTCCCCACCATAACTCTTTAATTATCATGAATAAAGAAGGTGGCATAAAAGCACCAACAAGACATCCAATAGATTTTAATCATTCTGATTTTCTTGATCAAAAAAAATTAGATGATGAGATGAGAAGAGTTTTTGATATTTGTCATGGATGTAGAAGATGCTTTAATCTCTGTGATAGTTTTCCAAAGCTTTTTGATATGATAGACGAATCAAAAAATGAAAATGTTGAAAGTTTATCAAGTGATCAATTTGACCCTATTGTAGAATCATGCACACTTTGTGATATGTGTTTTATGACTAAATGTCCTTACGTTCCTCCACATGAATTTAATTTAGATTTTCCTCATTTGATGCTTAGACATAGAGCTCTTCAAAAAAAACAAAAAAAATTACCATTAATACCTTCTCAATTAGCAAAAATTGATAGAAATGCAAAAATTGGAATTATGTTTTCATGGTTAATAAATTGGGCATTAAATGCAAAAAATAAATTTTTAAGAAAAATATTAGAACTAGTTCTTGGAATAGATAAAAATGTTAAACTCCCAACATATAATTCTGAAACTTTTAGCAATTATTTTAAGAAAAATAATGATCTTATAAATGTAAACGCGCCCTCAAAAGATAGAAAAATAGTAATATATTCAACATGTTTTGTAAATTTTAATAAAAAAGATACTGGAGTAGCAGCTCTGAAGGTTCTAAAAAAAAATGGTGTAGAAGTTAAAGAATCCTATCCTGGCTGCTGTGGAATGCCTTTTTTAGAGCAAGCAGACTTAAAACAAGTAGTAAAACAGGCAAAAAAAGTATCAAAAGATTTGCTACTTTGGGTAGATAAAGGATACAAAGTGATTACGCTTACCGCAAGCTGCGGCCTAATGCTAAAATTTGAGTGGCCCTTACTATTACCAAAAGATGAAAATATTAAAAGATTATCTAAAAACGTTTTTGATATTGATGAATATATTGTCGATATTTCTGAAAAAGAAGGTTTAGCGAAAGGTCTTCAAGAGATAGACGGTGGAGTTACAGTGCATCACGCATGTCATGCAAGAGCTCAAAATATGGGAATTAAATCTAGAGATATGCTTAAACTAATTCCAAATATAAAAATTGATGTTGTGGAAAGATGTGCCGGTCATGGAGGTACTTTTGGGGTTATGAAACAAACACACAATCTTGCTTTAAAAGTAGGCAAACCTGCAGCAAGGCAAATTAAAAACAAAAATAACAAATACATGGTATCTGATTGTCCACTGGCAGGAAAACATTTAAAACAATTAGAAAAAGATACGAAAATTTCATCTGATGAGACATTGCACCCCATCGAATTAATGGCTAAAGCATATAAATTATAATTATGACAAGAGAAAATAAAGTTATTGAAAAAAAAGATTTAATACCTGAAGATGAATATGCAAAAAATAGAAAAGATATAAGACAAAAATTGGTACAATTTAAAAAAAAAAGAAGAATGGAAATTGGCCCATACGCTACGTTTTATTTTGAAAGTTTTGAAACTATGCTAGCTCAAATTCAAGAAATGCTGCATATAGAAAAAGGTGGAGATAATCAGCTAAAAGACGAATTAAGTGCGTATAATCCATTGGTACCAAAAGGAAACGAATTAGTTGCAACTTTAATGTTCGAAATTGACAATCCAAACCAGAGAACTATTTTCCTAAATAAAATTGGTGGTATAGAAAATAAAATTTATATTCATATTAATAAAGAAAAAATTAAGGCAACTCCTGAAACAGATGTTGACCGTACATCCGCTGAAGGAAAAGCATCATCAGTACAATTTCTTCATTTTAAATTTAATGACAATCAAGCAAATATGTTCAAGGATGTTAAAAATAAAATAATTTTATCAATAGAACATGATTTATATAGCCATTCCACTAAGCTTTCTGATGATACAAGAAATGCTTTAATAAAAGATTTTACTTAGTTATTCCCCATAAGAATTCTTTAATTACCCAACCTTTAAACTCTGATGATTTTATTTTGCACCAATTTACTTTACATTTTTCAATTAAAACCAACCTTCCCACTTCAAGTCTAGCAACAGGTTTTGAGTAAATAGTATCCTTTGTATAAAGAATAGAATATTTTTTATTATTTATTGCAGTTTTTTTATTTGATAATTGAGAAATGTGTATCCATCCTGAATTATTGTTAAAGTCTTTGATCTTTCTCCATGTTTCAAATTTATCTAAAATTTGAACAGGGAGGTATTTTTTTTTAAACAGTAGTATTGCTGGGTATTCTTTAGATGGTCCTAAACGTAAATTTACCTCAATATTTTTTAAAGATAAAAATTCCCTTTTTTCTTCTGCTAATAATTCGTTAAAAAAGAAGACAAATAATATTAAAAAAAATGGAAAAAAATTACTTTTTTTCATTACATCTACAATTAGATCGTTTATTAAGTTTTATTTTTCTAAAAGTGAGTTTTAGAGCATCAACTATTAATATATATCCACAAAGAGAACTTCCTATATTAAGAATCTCTTTAACCACTTCATTTGCTTGAATGCTTCCGATTATTCCAACTAGGGGTCCTAAAATTCCCTCAAATTCACAGCTATCAACATCAGGTTTATTTGGTAATTTAGGCATAAAGCATCTTAAACAAGGAGATTTTTTTTTTAAGAAATTAAACGTATAAATTTGACCATCAAATTTACTAACAGCCCCTGAGATCAATATTTTTTTCATTTTTAAACAATAATCATTTACTAAAAAACGTGTTCTAAAATTGTCACTACCGTCGACAATTATATCAAATTCTTTTGCAATATTGTTTATATTTTTAATTGTTAACTTTTCATTAAAGGAAGAAAAATTTAAGTTTGGATTAATTTTTTTTATTTTTTCAATAGCTGTAATAGATTTGCTTTTTTTTATATCTTTAGTGGAAAAAATAATTTGTCTTGCCAAATTAGATAGTTCTACTTTGTCTTTATCTATAACACCAATTGTACCAACACCAACTGCAGCTAGATAAATAAGTATAGGTGAGCCTAAGCCTCCGGCCCCTACAATCAAAACACTAGATTGACTAAGCTTTTTCTGCCCAACAATACCAACTTTTTTTAGTATTATTTGTCTTGAATATCTTTCTATTTGGTTTTTTGTAAATTGCATTAAATTTTTTTACTTGCCTGTTGAACCAAACCCATCTTTTCCTCTTATTGAATCTGGCAGATTATCTACTTCTTCCAATTCAATTTTATGTACTGGCATCAAAATCATTTGAGCAACTCTATCTTTATTGTTTATGATAAAATCATTTTTTCCATGATTAAAAAGTATTATTTTTATTTCACCTCTATAATCACTATCAATTGTTCCAGGTGTATTTAAAACAGATATATTATTTTTTGCAGCAAGTCCTGATCTAGGCCTAATTTGAATCTCATATTCTTCTGAAAAAGCAACTGAGATACCCGTTGGAACTAAACATGAACTTTTCGAGGTCAATTTAATTGGTTGTTTTATAAAAGCCATTAAATCCATTCCAGACGCACCTGTAGTTTTGTATACTGGCATCTGTACTTCTGGATCTAATTTTTTAATTAATACTTTTACCATTAAATTTTAATTTAACTGGCTAATAACTCTATCAACGATTTCATCTGAGATTTCAGATTTTTTAATTTTATATATTTTTTCTTCATTAGTTTTTTTTTCTTTATAAAAAATAGTAACCTCATTATAATCTGAATTAAACCCAATAGACTTATTTGACACATCATTTGCAATAATCCAATCACAATTTTTTTCCATTAGTTTTTTTTTTGCATTATATTTTATATCGTTTGTCTCTGCAGCAAAGCCTATAACTAATTTTGGTCTAAGAGAATTATGATTTGAAACGTACCTTAAAATATCAATGTTTTTTTCTAAATTTAATTTTAAATAGTTTTCCTTTTTAATTTTTTTTTTATTTATTTCATTTATTTTAAAATCAGATACTGCTGCCGCAAATATGGCAACATCAGCAGGTAAACTATTTTGTGTTGCTTTAAACATCTGATCAGCAGTTTCAACTTTTATTAAATTTATATCTTTATCTACTTCTAAATTAGTTGGTCCTGATATAAGTGTAGTTTCAAATCCTTTTTTCATAAGGGATTTTGCCAACTCAAAACCTTGTTTTCCGCTTGATTTATTAGTTATAAATCTAACTGGATCAATATACTCGTGCGTAGGTCCTGCTGTAACTAAAGCTCTAAATTTTTTATTGCTATTCATGTTTTGGAAATAATTTTCAATTTGTTTTACTATTTCATTAGGATCAGTCATTTTACCTTCCCCAAATTCGCCACATGCCATGTCACCTATTTCTGGACCAATAATTTTGTAACCAAAACCTTTTAATTTATTAAGATTTTCTTTAGTAGAAGGATGCTCCCACATTCTAACATTCATTGCTGGAGCCAAAAAAATATTTTTATCTGAGGCAAGTAATACTGTTGAAGCTAAATCGTCCGAAGTTCCATGGCTTAATTTTGAAATTGTGTTAGCTGTTGCTGGAGCAACCAGAATTACATCAGACCATCTAGAAAGTGATATATGGTCCATATTAGCTTCATTTTCAACACTAAACAAATTTTCATAAACTCTTTCTTGTGAAAGAGATACAACAGATAACGGGGTGATAAATTCTTTAGCGTTTTTAGTTAAAATAGTTTTAACTTCAGCTCCTCTTTTCTTAAAAAATCTGATTACATCTAAACTTTTATATGCAGAAATCCCACCACAAATAACTAAAAGTATTTTTTTTTTAAATAAAATATCCATTAATTTATTATTAAAATACTATGACAACAAAAATTACAAGCACTAAAACTCCTCCTAGAATTTTGTTACGCATAATTTCTAGCTTTAATTCTTCATTTTTAAGACCATGATAAGCTAGTGTATTAGGATTAAATTTACCTTCTGTTATTAAGGTCATAACATCATTTGCTCTATCCATTATAATAGGTAAATCTGGAATTCTTTTTAATATTTCTGAAGCGTTACCAAAAGCTTCTCCAGTAATTTTAATAGGATCTTTTAGTTCCTTAAGCCAACCCTCTAATATGGGTTTAGATATATCCCAAATATTTGCTTCTGGATCTAGTTTTCTTGCTACACCCTCAACCACAACCATAGTTTTTTGTAGGAGCAACAATTGTATTTGCGTATGCATATTAAATTTTTCTGTAACTTCAAAAAGTTGGCTTAGCAATTTGCTACCAGATATATTTTGCACCGATTGACCAAATATTGGTTCACCAATTGAACGTAATGCTTGAGCAAAGTCGTCTTTAGAAGTATTTTTAGAAACTAAACCAGCTAGAATATGAATTTCTGCAACTTTTTTATAATCTCTTTTAATAAAACCATAAAGTATTTCTGCTAAATATTTCTTATTATTTTTATCCAGCCTTCCCATAATACCAAAATCAACAGGTATTATATCTCCACTTTTAGCAACAAAAAGATTACCTTGATGCATATCACCATGAAAAAAACCATCTCTAATTGCATGTCTAAGAAAGTGTTGAATTGTATTTTTTGCTAACTTTTTAAGATCAATATTTAAAGATCTTAATTTTTCAATATCACGTATTGAAAAACCAGTTACCTTATCTAGGCAAAGAATTTTTTTAGTTGTGTAATTCCAATAAATTTTGGGAACTTTAAATCCAATATCATTTTTTGTATTTTCATAAAATTCACTAGCAGCAGCAGCTTCAAACCTTAAATCCATTTCAACATTTGTAATCTCACGTAGCAACTGAATTATTTCGACTAATTTTAATCTTTTTGTTTTCTTAACAAGATTTTCAATAATATAAGCTAAAAGCATTAGAGCATCTAATTCTTCATTGAAAATTTTTTCTATATTTGGCCTAAGAATTTTTATAGCTATTTCTTCATTTTTATTTGTATTTTTAATTTTAGCAAAGTGAACTTGTGCGATGGAAGCTGCAGCCACGGGTTCAGATAAATTTAATATATGAGAAAAATTTTTTTCCCCTAGCTCCAAACTTAAAATATTTTTAGCTTCACTCTGGCTAAACGCTGGAAGTTTGTCTTGTAGCTTTTCTAATTCAGCAGAAATATTTTTACCTATTATATCCGGCCTAGTTGCTAAAAATTGACCCAATTTAATAAATGTAGTGCCCATTCCTTGAAGAGCATCTCTCAATTTTATCCCAGCTGATAAATTTTCATCACTTTTTTTTTCACTTAAGTCAAAACCGATTATGAAAAAAATAATTTTAATTATTAAAGGTGGGTTATAAATTTCATAAAAAGATGAAATCGCTCCAGATTTTGAGAGTTTTCTTCCAATTTTAAATAACATTAATATTTTTTTTAGCATTTTAAATCTTCCAAGCAGAATGTATAGAAACTACACCTATATTTAAATCAATATAAGATGAGTTTGAAAATTTATTATTTTCAATTTTTTTTAAAAAATCTTCTTGGTTGTAGAATTTTTCAATACTATCAACTAAATATTCGTATGGTTCAGATTTTCCAACAACAATTTTGCCTATTTTTGGAATAGATTTAGAGTAAATTTTATAAATTTTATTTAAAAAATCATTTTTTACTTTTGAAAACTCTAAACATAAAAATCTTCCACCTGGTTTTAAAACTCTATAAGCCTCACTTAGTGCATTGTCTATATTTTCAACATTTCTGATTCCGAAACTAATTGTATAATAATCAAAATAATTATCTTCAAATGGAAGATCTTCAGCATTATTGCAAAACCAATTAATATTATTTGTATTTTTAAATTTTTTTTTATTTAAATTTAACATATCTTCATTTTCATCAAGACAATATGCCTCCCCATTATAGTTTATCTTTTCCAAGTATAGTTTTGCTATATCTCCTGTTCCAGACGCAACATCAAGTAATTTTGTATTTATTTGAGGATTAAGCCAATCAACAAACTTTTTTTTCCATATTCTATGAACACCTAAAGACATGATATCATTCATTAAGTCATACTTTTTGGAGACATCTTGAAAAACTTTTGTTACTAATCTTTTGTTATTTTTACTATTAATTTTCATTTAAATTAATAGATCATATACTAAGTTTTTTAACAATATATAATTTACTTATGCCAGAACTCCCAGAAATAGAAATTATAAAAAAAAGTTTAGTAAAAATGTTAATTAATACAAAGATTATCAAAATTAAAATTAATAATAGAAATCTACGTTACAAAATACCTCCCCAATTCTCTAAAAATTTAATTGGCCAAAAAATATTAAAAATTTCTAGGCGTTCTAAATATTTAATTTTTCACTTCAAAAAAAAAATACTTTTAGCTCACATGGGGATGAGTGGGAAATTGGTGTTTACTAAATTAAATGAAAAAAAAATATATAAAACGAGCTTTTATTATAATTTAAATTTATTAAAAAAACATAATCATATATACTTCAAATTTAACAATGGTCTTAAACTTATATATAATGATGTGCGGAGATTTGGTTTTTTTAAACTATACAATAATGAAAAATTAAATAAAATTAATTTCTTAAAAAAACTAGGGCCAGAGCCTTTCAGCAAGTCATTTAATTTAATATATTTTACTAATTTCACTAAGAATAGAGAAACAAAAATTAAAAACTTATTAATGGACCAGAGCTTTGTTAGCGGAATAGGTAATATTTATTCAAATGAAGCTTTGTTTATGTCAAAAATAGCTCCATTAAGAAAATCAAGAAGCCTAAATAGTGTAGAAATAAAGAGATTAATACTAAATATTAAAAAAATTTTAAAATTTTCGATCTTAAAAGGAGGTTCATCTATAAAGGATTTTAAAAATACTGCTGGAAAAAAAGGAGTTTTTCAAGAGTTTTTTAATGTTTATGGACGAAATAATAAAAAATGTTCTCGTATTTCGTGTAATGGCAAAATATATAAAATTAAAATATCCGGTAGATCATCTTATTACTGTGATAGCTGCCAAACTTAGACAGATATAGATATTGACCGACATACACCAACAAGATATACAATCACATTTTTATGCCAAATACTAAATCTGCTATAAGACGTACAAGAAAGACTAAACAACAAGCTCTTATAAATAAAATAAGAAAAAGTAAGTATAAAATAGCAGTTAAAAAAATGTCTACGTATATTGATTCGGGAAAAATTAAGGAAGCGAAAAGCTTTTTACCAAAATTCCACTCTCAATTGATGAAAATAGCTAAGACAGGTATAGTAAATAAGAAAACTGCCTCAAGAAAAATTTCTAGATTAACTAAAAAAATAAGTAAAATTCAAAAGTAAAAAAAATAACTTTAAACTTTAAAAAATTTTTTTTTAATTTTTAATTAAGATCTAAATAAAGACTTATTTTTTAAAAAGAAACTAGATCTAGTTAATATATCAAAAGTTGTATCGTAAAGTTAAATTATTGATTAAAAAAATTCTTTTATAAATAAAATTTACTAAATCAAAAATTGCAAAATAAATTTTTAAATACAACCTAATTTTTTTTTTAAATACAACCATAATAAATGTTGCATCAACATAAAAAAAAAAATAGAACTTAATTATTCTATAATACTCAATATGACTGAAACATTATCAAAACCAAAACAAAATATTTTGTTAGCGCAAGAAGAAAACTTTCTTAAATGGAATGAAATTTTGGAAAAATTTAAAAAAACTTTTGGTGAGGATATATATGAAAGTTGGATAAAAAATATAAATTTAAAAAAAGAATTTAATCATTATGTAATATTGTCAGTACCTACTAGATTTGTAAGAGATTGGATAGTCTCAAGGTATGCTGATAAAATATTAGATGTAATACAAATATATAAGCAAAGTATTCAACGCATTGAATTTTTAATTGAAGATTTGCAAGAGAGATCTGATCCAACCAATCTGTCAAAAAAAAATAAAATAACATCAATACAAAGTTCATTACTAAATTATAATAGATTTAGCTCAAATTGTAGATTTGATAATTTTGTTGTAGGTGAAAGTAATGAATTAGCGTACACAGCCGCAAGAAAAGTGTGTATTCAATCAGCCCATTATAACCCCCTATTTATCTACAGCAGTGTAGGTATGGGTAAAACTCATTTGTTAAATGCAATTGGCTTAGAAGTTGAAAAATCTAAAAAAGTAATTTTTCTTTCAGCTGAGAGATTTATGTATCATTTTGTTAGAGCTATCAAAAGTAACGAAATGGTTAAATTTAAAGATCTATTCAGAGGTGCTAATCTTTTTATTATAGATGATATTCAATTTGTAACTGGAAAAGAGGCCATGCAAGAGGAATTTTTTCACACATTTAATGCACTGATTGAAAAAGGATCTCAAATAGTAATATCATCTGATAGACCTCCATCCAATTTAGATAGAATACAGGAAAGAATAAAATCACGCATGGCCGGTGGTTTAGTAATTGATATTCAGCCACCTGATTTAGATTTAAGAATTAAAATTTTAAAAAGCAAATTCGAAGAAATAAAAAAAAATTTTAATGAAAATTATGATCTGAATGAAGAAGTGTTTAGATTTTTAGCAACTGAAGTTACATCAAGTATTAGAGAAATGGTTGGTGCTTTAAATAGAATTTTAGCTTTCAATAAAATTAATACAAAATCTCCGAATCTATATGAATGCAAGAGAATTTTAAAAGATTTCATAAACTCCAATAGCAAATCTATAAATGTTGAGCTTATTCAGAATTTAGTTGCTACACATTTTAATTTAGGTATTCAAGAATTGTTATCAGCTAGGAGATCTAGATCACTAGCTAGACCGAGACAAATAGCTATGTACTTAGCAAAGCAATACACTACAAACTCTCTACCAGATATTGGAAGAAAATTTTCAAACAGGGATCATACCACTGTAATTCATGCTGTAAAAAAGATTGATGAATTGATCCAAAAAGATAATGATATAAAACAAAGCGTCATGGAACTGAAAAAAAAATTACTTTAGAAGCAAAGAATGGAATTTTCAATAGACAGAGATATTTTTCTAAAATCACTGGGGCATGCTAATGGCATTATTGAAAGAAAAACAACACTACCTATTTTATCAAATATACTAATTGAAGCCAAAGAATCAAAAATTAGAATAACTGCAACAGATTTAGATATAGTTTATTTTGAGTTTATCCAACCTATAGAAATTAAAAAAGAAGGTACAACAACTACTTCATCCAGTATTCTTTATGATATTTTACGGAAGTTAAAACCAGAATCAAAAGTCGATTTAAATTTGATAACCCCCAATAAATTGAAATTAGTTTCTGGCAACTCTAAATTTAACTTATTATGCATGCCTTCAGAAAATTTTCCACTTATAGAAGAAAAAATTGAACAAAAAGATTTTAAAATTTCTTCCAAAAAATTTTTAAATCTACTAAATAAAACAAAAATTTCAATTTCAAATGATGAAACTAGACATTATCTTAATGGAATTTACCTTCATAAAACAAAATTAGAAAATAAAGCATTCTTATGTGGTGTGGCAACTGATAGTCATAGACTTTCATCAAGTAGCATTGAAATTGATCCAAGTATTAGCTTAGAGTCCGTTATACTTCCGAAAAAAACTATTTTCCAATTAATATCTTTGTTAGAGGAAGGCGACTCCCCTATCAAAATATCAAATAATAAATCAAAAATTAAATTTGAAATGGATAAAGGTGTATTAATTTCAAAAGTTATTGATGGAAGGTTCCCTGATTATAATAAAGTAATCCCTAAAGAAAATACCAAATTACTAGAAATAAAGTTAAGTGATTTTAAAGATTCAATAGAAAGAGTCACTACAGTCTCCTCAGATCATAAAGAGGGATTGAAAATTTTTATTAGTAAAAATGAGGTGCAACTTTCTGTAAACAACCCAAATAGCGGAGAAGGAGTTGAAAATGTTGCAGCAAAATTTAATTCTGAAGATTTAAGTATAAGCTTTAACAGCAGGTATCTAACTGACATTGCGTCACAAATTGAAAATGAATCAATAACTATAAGTTTAAAAGACCCAGGTTCACCTGTTTTGATTAAGGATTTTTTAGATAAAAATAGTTTTCATGTTGTTATGCCGATGAAAATTTGATTTCTTTAACAAAAAGACAATATTAACTTATTATTATTTTTTTCATTGAGTAACCATTTAATACCAAGGATAATTTAACCACTCTATTTAGCTCTTATATAATTTTCTAAAAAAAAGTGTTAAAATAACAAAAATTTCTAAAAATATGATGAAAAAAAATCAAGAAAAAAAAGAAAATTATGGTGCAGATTCTATAAAAGTTCTAAAAGGTTTAGAAGCGGTTAGAAAACGTCCAGGAATGTATATAGGTGATACAGATGACGGAACCGGACTGCATCACATGGTTTATGAAGTGGTAGATAATGCTATTGATGAAGCATTAGCTGGTTACTGCAAAAATATATATGTGACTATTAATCCGAATAATTCGGTTTCAGTAGAAGACGATGGAAGAGGTATCCCTGTAGATATGCACAAGGGAGAAAGAAAATCAGCAGCGGAAGTAATTATGACCCAACTTCACGCAGGAGGTAAGTTTGATCATGATTCTTATAAAGTATCAGGTGGACTACATGGGGTAGGAGTTTCAGTAGTTAATGCTTTATCTGAAAAATTAACATTAAATATATTTAGAGATAAAAAAGAATATTTAATAGATTTTAGAGATGGAAAAACTTTGTCACCTTTAAAAAATATTGGCAAAACTAAAAAAAACGGAACTTTGGTAAATTTTCTTCCCTCTAAAGAAGTTTTTTCTTCAATAGGTTTTAGTTCGGCAATTTTACAAAAAAGAATGCGAGAATTAGCCTTCTTAAATAAAGGTTTAACCATTATTTTAGTAGATAAAACTGGTAAAAAGCAAAAAGAATACAAAAATAAGTATGACGGAGGTATTCAGGAATTTGTTGAATTTTTAGATAGTAAAAAAAAACCTTTAATAAATAAAAATGAATTAAATTTGTTTAAAAAACCAATTTTTATTTCAGGAGAAAAAAATAATATTTTAGTAGAATGCTCATTAAAATGGAACTCGACATATTCTGAGGATATGCTTCCATTTACAAATAATATTCATCAAAAGGATGGAGGAACTCACTTACTAGGATTTAGAAGCGCCTTAACTAGAGTAATAAATAAGTATGCAAATAGTTATAACCTCTTAAAAAAAAATAAGGTTACTTTGTCAGGCGAAGATGCCAGAGAAGGCTTAACTGGGGTTTTATCAATTAAAATACCTGATCCGAAATTCTCTTCACAAACAAAAGATAAACTTGTATCTTCAGAAGTAAGATTTATAGTTGAGTCGATAATTAGTGAAAGATTATCAACATGGTTTGATCAAAATCCTGGAATTATTAAAACTATACTAGCAAAAGTTGTGCAAGCTGCTGTAGCGCGAGACGTCGCCAGAAAGGCTCGTGAAAATGTAAGAAGAAAAGGATCGCTTGAGCTATCAGGTCTTCCAGGAAAACTTGCTGATTGCCAAATTGGAAAAGCCGAAGGAACAGAGTTATTTATAGTTGAAGGAGATTCAGCGGGAGGATCAGCTAAACAAGGAAGAAACAGGGAATTTCAAGCTGTACTTCCCTTAAGAGGGAAAATACTCAATACATACATAGATACCAATAATCATAAAATGAGAAATGGAAATGGAGAGGATATCCAAAATAAAGCTTTTTCAAAAATGATGTCTTCTAATGAAATTGTTACTTTAATTAATGCTTTAGGCACTGGATCAAAGGATTTTGATATAGAAAACTTGAGGTATGAAAAAATTATAATAATGACCGATGCGGATGTAGATGGATCTCATATCAGAACTTTATTACTTACTTTGTTTAATAATCATCCGTTTCATGAGCTAATTGAAAAAAACCATATTTATTTAGCCCAACCACCTCTTTACAAAATAACAAAAGGGTCAAAAAGCTATTATATAAAAGATGACAAGGAGTTAGAAGGTTTTTTAATAAAATCTTTGGATAAAAATAAAGTTCCTCCTAAAAAAAACTCAAAAGATTTTAACAAATTTCTAGATAGTGAGAAAAGTAAATTTAATATACAAAGATTCAAGGGATTAGGAGAAATGAATCCAGAAGAGCTTTGGCAAACAACCTTAAATCCTGATGAACGTATATTACTTCAAGTAAAATATTCTAATATAACGAAAGACAAATCAAAAAAAGATCAGGAAATATTTCAAATACTTATGGGTGACGAAGTTGCACCAAGAAAAGATTTTATAATCAGTCGTGCACTAGATGTTGCCAATTTAGATATATAATTTCTAAATGAAATTATTTGAAACATTAAATACAACAAATAATATTCAATTAGATAAAAAAACTTTAGTTATATTGAGATGGATAGCAATTGTTGGACAATTTATATCGATAAATGTTGTTTATTTTATTCTAAATTTTAATTTTCCTTACTTTGCATGTTTAATAATTATTGTATTAGGAATTTTGAATAATTTGTTTTTGCAATTTAAAGAGAAAAAAAAACTTTTAACAAATTTCAGTTCGACGTTATATTTAACCTATGATCTTATTCAGTTAGTTATTCTTGTATTTTTTACTGGAGGAATAACGAATCCATTTGCAATTCTTTTAGTTATTCCTGCTGTAGTATCATCAGCTTTTTTGTCATTAAAAAGTACTATCAACCTATCTCTTATAACTATAATTTCCTTACTATTATTAACTATTTATAATTATCCCTTACCAAGTTCTGGAGATTTACATTTTCATGTACCTAATTATTATTTATTTGGTGTACCAATGGCGATTACAATAGGATTAATTTTTTTATCATATTTTGGTGCCAGATTTGGTTTAGAGACGAGAAAAAGAACTGATGCTCTTATTAAAATGGAATTAGTTTTAGCAAAAGAACACGAGTTAAAAATAATAGGAGTACAAGCCGCAGCCGCAGCCCATTCATTGAGTACACCACTCTCAACAATTAAGTTAGTTGCTAAGGAATTAGAAAAAGAAATAGGTAATAATAAAAAGTATTCAAAAGATATTAAATTGCTTTTAAGCCAATCATCTAGATGCGGTGAAATATTACAAAAACTCTCCATGACGCCAGTAAAAAGAGATGAATTTTTTGAGAATGTAAAATTACAAGATTTATTAATTGAAATTGTAAATTCTTTTAAAGAAATATCTAATAAAAATTTTTTAATAAAATCCGAAAATAACAAAAACAACTCTACAGTTAAAAGAAAATCTGAGCTAACATATGGATTAAGAAATTTTATTGGAAACGCCTCAAAGTTTAGTTCCTCTTTAGTAGAAATTGAAATTGTTAGTGATAGTAAAATAACACAGATAAAAGTCTGTGACGATGGACCAGGCTTCCCAGAAGATGTAAAAAATTTTTTAGGTGAACCATATATTCGCAGCAAAGATAAAAAAATTGATTCTAAGTCAGGACTAGGCTTGGGAACATTTATCGGCAAAACACTTTTAGAACGAATGAAAGCAAATGTTTCTTTTGGTTCATCTCCTGACAAAAAAGGTGCAATGGTAACAATACAATGGGAAACTAAAAATTTACCTTATATTTGATTTTTTAAATTCAAAAGAATATGAAATTATCTTATAAGCGAGTTTTGCAGCTAGGAAGTTATAAGAATTAAACCCTTTTATTGGAGACAATTCATTTATATCAGCCCCAACGATTTTGGAATTTTTTGCTGCTATTTTAATTATATTTAAAGTTTCATCCCATAATAAACCACCAGGTTCAGGAGTGCCTGTAGCGGGCATTATACTAGAGTCTAATCCATCAACGTCAAAGGTTAAATAAACAATTTTATTTTTGATCAATTTTTTAAATTTATTTAAGTTCCACTTATTTTTGTCTTTCGCCCAAAAAATATTAATTCTGGAAGAATTTTTTTTTAAATAGGGCATTTCACTTTTAGAAATATTTCTTATCCCAAATGAAATTACAGATACATTTTTATAATCTAGACATCTCCTAATTGCAGACGCATGCGAAAATTTTTCTCCATTATAACTTTCTCTTAAATCTGCATGAGCATCAAAATGTAATAGGCATATTTTCTTATACTTTTTAACGAATGGTACTATACATCCTGGTGTTATTGAATGTTCACCCCCAAATGTCATTGGAAAAAGTTTTTTATTTAAAATCTCTTCGTTTATGGCAGACATTTTTTTTAATGCCTTTTTGATATTTTTATCAATTTTAAATGGCTTTAAGGTTTTTATTCCAATTTTTTTATATGGTTCACAATTTAATTCTTCATCGTAAAGCTCTACTTGATGTGAAGCTTTAATTATTTCTTTTGGACCATTTTTAGTACCACTTCCGTAGCTGACAGTTTTTTCCAACCCAAAAGGAACAACAATAACTTTTTCTTTAAAGTTAAATTGATTATCAATTCCAAGAAACCCTTTTTTATTTGAGAAATATTTCACTATTAACTAAATATATTTGAAAAATTTTTAGGTTTTCTTTGTTCCCAATTTTTACGATGGTAGGCGTCACTAGCAATTAATGGAAGAACACTAGTTGCTTCTGCAAAAACCATTTGTTCTTTTGTGACGTCAACTTTACCCCATGAACTTGCTTCTTTAAGTGTAGAACTACTGCAGGCACCATCTCTGGAATCAGCAACAGAAATTTGTACAGCATATTTATGCATATCTACTTCTTTACCTAGAAGCTCAGCACAAACTACAGTATCTTGTACAAAGTTTTTTGGGACCCCACCACCAATCATTAAAAGCCCTGAGGATTTAGACTTAATTTTAATTTCTGTTAATTCTCTAAACTCTCTAATTGAGTCTATAGTTAAATGTTTTTTAGGATTTTTTTCTTGATGCATTACCAACCCAAATCCAGCGCTTGAGTCAGTAAAAGCTGGGCAAAAAATAGGAACATTATTATTATAAGCAGTTTCAATTAATGAACCTTTTTTCTTTGAATTAACTTTTAAATATTTTCCTATTTCTTTTATAAATTCTCTAGAAGTATAGGCTCTGGGCTCTAGAGTATCCGCTATGTTGCAGATAGTTTTATCACAAGCTTGCAGTTCTTCTTCGTCGATATATGTGTCATATATTCTATCAATATAGTTTTCCCTCAATTGTGTATCGTCTTGAAACTGTGATCCTTGATAATGTCTAAATCCTAATGCCTCAAAAAAATCCATATCAATAATTGAAGCACCAGTTGCAACTATTACATCAATCATGTTGTACTTAATCATATCAGAATAAATTTTCATACACCCTGCGGCTGAAGTTGATCCTGCTAAAGTTAAAAAAGTTGTACAATTTTTATCAGTCAACATTTCATTAAAAATATCTGCTGCTCTGGCAGTATCTCTAGACGTGAACGACATTTTATTCATTGATTCTATAATTTTTCTTGAATCAAAAGAAGTAATATCAATATGTTCAACAGGTTTATTTAAAAAAGTTTTTTTGTTATGACCCATCTTCGGATTTTTTGATTTGTTCATTTAAGCAACTAGATAACGCGATGATCTATCTTTTTCATACATAGACATTATTGGTTTATCTTGCACTTCATAAATATGGTCAGAGTAAAAACCATTAAACTTAGTTCTAAAGGTTAATGAGTAAGCACCAAGTTGCCCCACTTCTATATAATCACCTTCTTTTAAATTATTCGGTAAGACAAAAGGACCTTTCATAAAATCTGCACTATCGCATGTTGGTCCATATAAACTATAAGAAGTTAATTTTTTAGAAGTTATTCTACCGTTTGGTATCATTCTTGTTGGAAGAATAAAGTTTAAAACACCAGCATCAAATAAACTTCCATAGGTTCCATCATTAATAAAAATTTTTTGTTTTTTTCTGAGCACAACTTTAACTATCGAAGATCCACTCTCCGCGACAAGAGCTCTACCTGGTTCACATAATAATTCAGGTTTATTTTCTAGCCTCAAATTATCAAAAGCTTTTTTTATTTCATACATATAATTTTCAAGAGGTTGTGGATTTAAATCTGGATAAATAGATGGAAAACCTCCACCAACATTAATTATGTCTGGAATTATTTTTGTTTTTTTTATTATATTGCCTACCTCTCTAATTCCTTTGGCATATGAAATTGGATGCATACACTGTGAACCTACATGGAAACTTAAACCAACTTTTTTTGCATGAGCTTTAGCAAGTCTTAATAAACCCAAGACTTCATTTGGAAGTGCACCAAATTTTTGAGATAAATCAATTTCAGCGTGTTCATTTGAAATAGAAATTCTTACATAAAGCGTTAAATCTTTAGCATTATTAGTTGCTTCAATAATTTTTTGTAGTTCTTCTTTAGTATCCAAAGCAAAATCACGAATATTGTAATTTAAATAAGCATCTTGAATATGTTCACGGCTTTTTACAGTATTCATGTAAAATGCTTGCGCTTTTGGAAATATTTTTTTAATTAATTTAATTTCATTAATCGAAGCAACATCGAATTTATTAATTCCACTATCTCCAATACATTTAATTACTTTTTTATTTGGATTGGTTTTAACAGCGTATAAAATATTACCTGGAAAATTATTTTTAAACCAGCCGCAAGCTGATTTTATCGAATTCGGTCTTATGCAATATATTGGATCTACTGGTTGAATAGTGTTAACCAGCTCATCAACAGAACTAAATTTTTGCATCTCATGCATCCCCTTTTTGTTAAACAAAAAAAATTTATAAAAAAAAGTAGTCTTAGATTCGTATTTATAGAAATGAGTAGTAATGTAAAGCAAAAATTAACCCAAAATCTGATCACTTGAATTATTTTTTTTTGCTCCTATATTATTCTAAGTAGTTGAAAACAAATAATAAAATAAATGAGAACAGACCAAGAAAAAAAAAATATACAAAAAATTGCTGATTTTGCTGATAAATCGTTATTAATAGTTGATGACGACAACCCTTTAAGAGACAGATTGGCCCGTGCTATGGAGAAAAAAGGCTTTGAGGTTGTTCAGGCAGACAGTGTTAAGCAGGGTAAAATCCAGGCTCAAAAAACTCCCCCAGCTTTCGCTGTAGTTGATTTACGGCTAAATGATGGCAGTGGATTAGAAGTGGTCAAAGAGATTAGAAAGATCAAAAATAGCAGTAAAATAATTATGCTAACCGGTTACGGTAATATACCAACGGCAGTGGCAGCTGTTAAGGCTGGAGCCATAGACTATATACCTAAACCAGCAGACGCAGATGATGTTGAAAATGCACTTTTAGCCTCACCAGGATTAAAAGCTGTTCCTCCTTTAAATCCCATGTCTGCAGACAGGGTTAAATGGGAACATATTCATAGAGTTTTTGAATTGTGTAATAGAAATGTGTCAGAAACAGCACGAAGATTAAAAATGCACCGAAGGACTTTGCAAAGAATTTTATCCAAAAGGTCTCCTAAGTAATTTTTATTATTTTTTTAAAATTTAATAAACCTGACATTAAAAAAGTTAGCAATAAAATTTTAAAGAGTTCAGCTAATAAAAATGGTTGAGCTCCTAGTTTAAAGACAGGTTTTTCCCACCCAATTAAAAAACCTAGCCAGGCCAGTCCTAGCAAATAAACAAAGCTTACTGAAAATAATAATTTTAGAAATGTATTTACAAGCCCCTTATTATATTCAAAAGAACCCGCAAAATATGCAGCAATTACAAAACCAACAAGGTATCCCATCGTAGGACCAGTAAAATAAATTAAACCAACACCTTTTTCAGGTGTTCCAGAAAATACAGGAAGGCCAAATATTCCTTCTAACAAATATAAGGTTACTGTAATTGTTCCAATTTTTCTACCCAATATAACCCCTGTAAACAAAACAACAAAAGTTTGCATAGTCATTGGAACGGGATAAAAGGGTATTTTTATTTTTGATGAAACCGTCAAAAGCAAGGTTCCCAATATTACAAACAATGTAGTTTTTATAACTTTATTTATTTCTAACTTCTTTACAATTTCCATAATTTATATAATACAAATTTCTATAATTAAATCTAGCTTTTTGTAAGATCAATAAATACATCTTCTAAATTACCTTCGTCAGTTGAAATATCAAGAATTTCCATCCCAGCTTCTTTAACTTTATTTATTATTTCATCTATCTTATGTTTCCTTTTTTCATAAACTGCTATTATTTCATTATTCTTATTATATGTAAATTTAATTCCATTTAAATCATTAGAGTTAATTATGTTAATTTTTTCTACTTTAAAAATAATTTTTTTATTTTTTATGCTATCTAATAAATTCTTTGTTGTATCAATTTTGATTAAATTCCCTTTATTTATAATTGCAATTCTATTACACATTTCTTCAGCCTCATACATTAGATGAGTTGTTAATATTATGGTCACACCTTGTTTATTAAGAGCCTTTACATTAGCCCACAAGTTTTGACGCAATTCTACATCTACGCCTGCAGTTGGTTCATCTAAAACTAAAATAGGTGGTCTATGCACCATTGCTTTCGCAATTAGCAATCTTCTTTTCATTCCACCTGACAAACTCCTAGCATAAGAATCAGCTTGTTTTTCAAGAGATACAATTTTTAGTATTGTATCTGTTATCCTATCTTTTTTTGCTATTCCATATAGTCCGGCTTGTAATTCTAAAATATTTTTTGGACTAAAAAAGGCATCTAAATTAACTTCCTGTGGAACTATTCCTATTGAAGATCTCACTTGCCTTGGGTTTTTGTCTAGATCATAACCCCAAACATTAACATTTCCAGAATTTTTGATAACAGTTCCAGCAAGTATATTAAGAAAAGTAGTTTTCCCAGCTCCATTCGGACCGAGTAATCCAAAGATTTCTCCTTCTTTCACCTCTAAGTTTAAATTATTTAATGCAACAACCTGATTAGAAGATTTAGTTAAGTAAATTTTTGTTAGTTTTTCTACCTTTAGTGCATTATTTTTATTCATGATGATTTAGCTTTTATATCTCCATAACACTATTTAAAATAGGATAATATTATCTTATGAATCTAATAAAAAAAACTGACCATTTTTACCTGATAGATGGGTCAGGGTATATTTTTAGAGCATACTATGCTCTCCCACCACTCAGCAGAAAGAGTGATGGTTTGCCCACAGGCGCGATAAGCGGATTTTGTTCTATGTTATTTAAACTGTTAGAAGATTCTAGATCTGATGATTCAATTCATAAACCAACTCATTTTGCAGTAATATTTGATTCTGCGAGAAAAAATTTTAGAAATGATATTTATAAGGAATACAAAGCAAATAGAAGTGAAGCGCCTGATGATCTTGTTCCTCAATTTGAATATATAAGAAAGTCTGTAAAAGCATTCAATCTACCATCAGTAGAGTTAATTAATTATGAAGCAGATGACTTGATAGCGACCTATGCAAAGCAAATTAATAAAGCTGGAGCTAAAGCAACGATTATTTCATCAGACAAAGATTTAATGCAGTTAGTTTCTAACAATGTAAGACTTTATGACCCAATGAAAAGTAAAGTTTTAGGTGAAAAAGAAGTTATTGAAAAATTTGGAGTAAAGCCAAACCAGGTCATAGATGTTCAAGCACTTGCAGGAGATTCAGCAGACAATGTTCCTGGTGTACCTGGGATAGGAATAAAAACAGCATCTGAACTTATTAATAAATATAAAGATTTAGATAACCTATTAAAAAAATCTCATGAAATCCCTCAAAACAAAAGAAGAGAAACCTTATTAGCAAACAAAGATAAGGCACTTCTGAGTAAACAGTTAGTCACACTTAAAGATGATGTGCCAGTTAAAGATGAACTGAGTAGTTTTATTTTAAAAGAAGTTAAAAAAGATGAACTTTATAGTTTTTTAAGAGAAATGGAGTTTAATAGACTTTTAAGCCAAGCTATAAGTTTTTATGGAGAAACTAAAATAAAAAAAAGCTCCACCTCAAGTTTTGAAGACAAAAAATTATCAGAGATAAATGTTAAAAGTTATCAAAGTATTACAAACGAAGAGGATTTGGATAAATTGATAAAAATTTTAAATGAACAATCAGTTATTGCAATTGACACCGAAACTTCATCTCTAAATCTATTGGAGGCAGATTTAGTTGGAGTTTCATTTAGTTATGGTGAAAACAAAGCTTGCTACATACCATTGGCTCACAAAAATATTAAAAGTTTAAAAAAAGAGTTAGTTCTCAAAAAAATTAAAAAAATATTGGAGGACCCTAGTATTAAAAAAATTGGACAAAATATTAAATTTGATTTCATTATTCTTAAGCAAAATGGAATTGTTATAAATTCTTTAGAAGACACAATGTTAATTTCATACACTTTGGATGCTGGTACTAATAGACATAACCTGGATACACTATCTGAAATTCATTTAAACCATAAAACTATATCCTATAAGGAATTAATTGGATCTGGAAAAAATAAATTAAATTTTTCTGATATTGCTTTAGATAAAGCTACAGAATATGCAGCTGAAGATGCAGATGTAACATTTAGGTTATATCATCATCTCAAGCAAAGACTCGATCAAGAAAAATTAAATAATGTTTATGAAGTATTTGAAAAGCCAATGGTCAAGCTGCTTTCAAAGTTAGAGCTTGATGGTATTAGAGTTGATAAAATTTATCTTAAAAAACTCTCTAAAAAATTTGAAGAAAAATTGAAAAAAATAGAAAAAGAAATATATTTGGTAGCCAATAAAGAATTTAATATTGGGTCACCAAAACAACTTGGTGAAATCATTTATAATGAACTTAAAATAGCTAAATTAAAGAAAACAAAAAAGGGAAGTTTAGCAACAAATGCCTCAATACTTGAAGATCTTGCTCTTACGGGGCATAAATTACCTAAATTAGTATTAGAATGGAGACAAATTTCAAAACTAAAAAATACTTATTCGGACGCTTTGCAAGAACATATAAATAACAAAACACAACGAGTACATACTTCTTTTTTATTAGCAGCCACAAATACTGGAAGACTCGCATCTAGCAATCCAAACTTACAAAATATACCAATTAAATCAGAAGAAGGTAAAGAAATTAGGAAAGCTTTTATTGCTGATAAAAAAAATGTTTTAGTTTCCGCTGATTACAATCAAATAGAAATGAGAATTTTAGCTGACATGGCAGACGTAAAAGAATTAAAAAAAGCTTTTAAAAACAATGAGGATATTCACAGTTTAACAGCAAGCCAAGTTTTTAATGTTCCAATTAATAAAGTTAACGATGATCTTAGGAGAAAAGCTAAAACAATTAATTTTGGAATTATTTATGGAATCACACAATATGGCTTAGCAAAACAAATTTCTGTATCAAATCAAGAAGCTTTAGATTTTATAAATTCTTATTTTAAGAAATTTCCTGAAATAAAAGATTATATGAATTTAACTATAAAAACCTGTAGAAAAAATGGGTATGTTAGCAATATATTTGGAAGACGAATACATCTCAGGGGCATTAATGATAAAAATTTTAGTATTAGAAGTTTTCAAGAAAGGGCTGCAATTAATGCACCAATTCAAGGTTCAGCTGCAGATATTATAAGACTTGCTATGATTAAAATAAACAAAATGATCGAGCAAGATAAAAAGTTTGAAGCAAAAATGCTCTTACAAATACATGATGAACTTATATTTGAATGTCTTAAAAAAGATGAGATATACATTAAAAAAAATATTAAAGAAGCAATGGAATCGATTTCTTACTCTGAATTACATATGTTTTCAATTCCACTGGAGGTTAACGTAAATTCAGGATATAATTGGGGGGATGCACATTAATTAATTCTAAAGCCTGCCCAATTAGCGACACTTTAGTATTTTTATATATAACAAACTATATTTATGAGTCACACAATTGCACTAGTAGATGATGATAGAAATATACTTACAAGTATAAGTATGGCCTTAGAAAACGAAGGATTTAAAGTTCAAACATATATTGATGCTGAGAATGCGTTAGTTGGAATTAGCAGGAATCCTCCTGACTTAGCAATCATAGATATAAAAATGCCCAGAATGGATGGAGAAGAGCTATTAAAACGGTTAAGAAAAAAAACTACAATTCCAATATTATTTTTAACCTCAAAAGATGATGAGGTTGATGAGTTATTAGGTTTAAAACTTGGAGCAGATGATTTTATAAAAAAATCAGGAGGTTTTTCAATAAAAGTATTAATTGAGCGAATAAGAGTTCAATTAAGAAAAAAAGCAAACATAGTTGATGATTCAAAAAATCTTATTAGACATGGTAAATTGGTATTAGACCCATCACAATTAGAATGCGAGTGGAATGGAAAATCTCTTCCAGAAAAATTAACAACAACAGAATTTTTAATTGTTAAAGAACTTGCAAAACGGCCTGGCATTATAAAAGAAAGAGGACAATTAATGGATATAGCTTATAAAGACAATAGTGATATAGAAGACAGAACAATCGACAGTCACGTAAAAAGAATAAGAAAAAAATTTAAAAAGGTCGATCAAAATTTTTCAGCTATCGAAACAAGATATGGCAGTGGTTACAGGTGGAATGTTAGTTAGTGAAAATTAATTTTTTTAGCACAAGTTCAATTCTAAAAAAATTTTTAATTTTTAATTTAATTATTTTTTTAGTATTAGGTGTTTTTACTTTTTTATATCTTAACGCCATAAAACCAAATTTAGTTAAAGAAAGATCCAATCTACATACGAAAATTATTAATAATACAATTGATCATGTTAAAAGATTAAATGTTAAATTTAATAAAAAAAGCGCTACGGAGTTTTTACTATCCACACGATTTTTATTCCAAAGTTTAGATAGAGTTCAATTGTATGGTTTAAAATTTAATTTATTAGCAGATACTGATACACTTGATTTAGCACAAGACAGCTTTATGCCAAGTCAAAATATTAAAGAAAGTTCAATTTATAAGCCCGATGAAGATATTAATTTAAATGAAAATTTAGAAGAAAATAAAACCACAACTTTCAATACTATTAATTATGTGAAGCAATATGCTAAAAATAAAAATCAGGATGAAAAATTAATTATTAGTGAAGCTATAAATAATAATTTTTATGTAATTACCATAAATCCAGTTAGAATTAATGAAAAGAACAAAGGCTATATTGTTATTTCGGAAGTAGCGAACGATATATTAATTGCAGTTGATGAAAGAAAAAATTTTATATTAAGAACAGTTTTTTCTGTAGCATTAGTTATTTTTATATTTTCAATTTTTTTAAATAAATACATTTTAAAACCAATAAGAGCATTAGTAGCTTATACAAAAGCTATAAAAGACAAAGATATGAAAACTAATAAACACGAAAGATACTTGGCAAGAACAGATGAAGTTGGACAGTTATCCAGATCAATAAGCGAGATGACAGAAGATCTTTATAAAAGAATAGACATAGCAGAAACTTTTTCTTCTGATTTGGCGCACGAAATAAGAAATCCCTTAACATCTTTAAAAGGTGCTTCAGAAGTTTTAGAAAATACATCAGAAAGTGAGAAAAGAAAAAAATTAATAAAAGTTATTAGTCATGATGTTGAAAGAATAGAAAGATTAATTACAGACTACTCTCAAATGTTAAAAGATGAAGCTTCACTTTCAAGAGCTAAGATGGTTAAAATTGACTTTCTAAATGTTGTAAGCTCTGTAGCAGAAGATTTTAATAGTGATTTGGTAAACTCAAATAAAAATATTAAAATAAATATTGATAATTCTAACTTTAAAGGTTCAAAAATAGACGTATTGGGTGCAGAAACTAAACTTGAACAAATTATTGCAAATCTTTTAGAAAACGCTGTTTCATTTAGTCCAGTAAATGGACAGATATCAGTTAGGTGTAATATTATAAGTAAAAAAGTACAATTAATTATTGAAGATGAAGGTCCAGGCTTTAACGAAAAAAATATCAATAAAATATTTCATAGATTTTATAGTAATAGACCTGAGAAATTTGGTGAACATTCTGGTTTAGGCTTAAATATAGTTAAAAATATAATAGAATTGCATGGAGGTTCCATAAAAGCCTCTAATCTGCACAATAAACCTAAAAAAGGAGCAAGAATTGAGGTTCTACTACCAATATTTCAATAAAAAATTTAAAGCAATAAGTTGATAATTTAATATTAAATTGTTAAACAGGTTCAAATTATGTCACAAGATTTTAAAGTAAAAGATATTAGTTTAGCAGATTTTGGTCGAAAAGAAATTTCAATAGCCGAATCTGAAATGCCAGGGTTAATGGCTTTAAGAAAAGAATATAAAGGTAAGAATCCTCTTAAAGGAGCAAGAATTCTTGGTTGTCTGCACATGACAATTCAAACTGCAGTGCTTATAGAAACGCTTGTTGATTTAGGGGCTGAAGTTAGATGGTCTTCATGTAATATTTTTTCAACACAAGACCATGCGGCTGCAGCGATTGCTAAAGTAGGTATTCCAGTTTTTGCTTGGAAAGGTGAAACAGAAGAAGAATATTGGTGGTGTGTTAAACAAACAATCGAAGGTAAAAAAGATTGGAAAGCAAACATGATCCTTGATGATGGTGGAGATCTAACAGCTTTGATGCATAAAGACTATAAAGAAATGATGAAATCAATTAAAGGTTTATCAGAAGAAACAACAACTGGAGTTTTGGCACTTAAAAAAATGGAAGAACAAGGCACACTATTAGTTCCAGCTATTAATGTTAATGACTCAGTAACCAAATCTAAATTTGATAATTTGTATGGTTGCAGAGAAAGTTTAGTTGATGGAATTAAAAGAGCAACAGATGTCATGATGTCAGGAAAAGTTGCAATAGTTGCAGGATTTGGAGATGTTGGAAAAGGAAGCGCTGCATCATTACGACAAAATGGTGCAAGAGTTATGGTTACAGAAGCTGACCCAATATGCGCCCTACAAGCAGCCATGGAAGGTTACGAAGTTGTTTTAATGGATGAAGCTATAAAAGATGCTGACATTGTAGTTACCGCAACTGGAAACAAGGATATTGTTACAGCAGATCATATGAGAGATATGAAAGATAGAGCAATACTTTGTAATATTGGACATTTTGATAATGAGATTCAAGTCGAGGCTTTAAAAAATTATAAATGGGATGAAATTAAACCACAAGTCCATGAAGTCACAAAGCCAGACAATAAAAGAATTATTTTATTAGCAGAAGGAAGACTTGTAAATCTAGGTTGTGCAACTGGACACCCAAGCTTTGTTATGAGCGCTTCTTTTACCAATCAAACTATTGCTCAAATTGAACTCTGGAATAATTCTGATAAATATGAAAAAAAAGTTTATGTTTTGCCTAAGCACCTGGATGAGAAAGTAGCCACTCTTCATTTGGCAAAAGTTGGTGCAAAATTGACTAAACTTTCAAAAGAACAAGCTAAATATATTAGTGTAGAAACTGATGGCCCATTCAAACCGGATACTTATCGCTACTAAAAATTTTAGTAGTTGAATGGAATTAAAATCAATACAAGATACAAAAAATATTTCCAAAAAAATTTCTAAAATCGTAAAAAAAGGAGATATAATTTTTCTTCGCGGTGAAATAGGTGTTGGAAAAACAACATTTGTTCGTTTCTTAATCAATCATCTCGAAGTTGAAAATAGAATAAAGAAAAGTGATGTATTAAGCCCCACATTCAATATAGTAAATGAATATAAAATTGGAAAAATAAAAGTCCTTCATTATGATCTTTATAGAATAAAAAAATATAATGAGGTTTTAGAATTAGATATATTTGATAATGAAGAAAATTATATTAAAATTGTCGAATGGCCTGAACTAATAAAATTAAAAATGAAAAATAGAATAGATATTAAGTTTAAATATTTAAAAAAAAATAATAACAGAAAAATAAAAATTGTAGGTTTAGGAAAGTGGAAAGACTATAAATTTAATGAAATCTAAAATACTCCTAATATCAGGAGATGCTTCCTTCAGAAGTTTTTATAGAGTTATTTTAAATAAAAAAAGTAAAATTATTGTAAGAGCAAAAAAAGAAAAATATAAAAATTTAATTGCATATACAGCTGTTAATCAATATTTAAGGAAGAATAAAATACTAGCACCTAAACTTTTGGGTCATAATTATAAAAAAGGAACTATTATTATAGAAGATTTTGGTGACGTGTCATATCATAAAGTATTAAAAAAAAGTAAAAAAAAAATAAAAATATATCAAAAACTTGTAAATAATCTTGTAAAAATTCAGAAAGTTAAAACAACAAATAAAATAAAAGGAGTTATTAATAAAGTACATATAATTCAAAAATATTCTCAAAAAATTTTGAGAGAAGAGTCAGATTTATTTTTTAATTGGTATTTACCGTTATTTTTGAAAAAAAAAGAGACTTTATATATTAAAAAAAAATTAAGAAAAATTTTATCAAATTTATATAAAAAATTAAACTTTTCTAACTCATATTTTGTGCATAGAGATTACCATTCGCAAAATTTGATGAAAGTTGGAAATAAAATAGGAGTCATTGATACACAAGATGCTTTACGAGGAAACCCTGCATATGATTTGGTTTCGCTAATAGATGACGTAAGAATTAAAACACCAAAAAAATTAAAAGATACGATTTATAGATACTATCTAAAAAAAAGTATTTTAATTTCCGCAAATAACAAAATTTTATTTGAAGAGGATTTTAATATTTTGTCAGTGCAAAGAAGTTTGAAAATTATAGGTATTTTTGCACGATTATTTAAAAGAGATAAAAAAAATAAGTATTTAAAATTTATTCCATATACATGGAAAATATTAGAAGCAAGGATGAAACCAAAAATTTTTTTAGGTTTAAGAAAAGTACTTAATAATAGTGTAAAAATAAAAATAAGAAAAAAAGTTGATTATAAATGAAAGTAGCAGTTCTTTTTCCTAAAATATTTGACCATGCATTTACATATGAGAATCACACCTCAGAAAAATTATTTCCTGGTGATTTTGTAAAAGCACCCTTTGGATCCACAGAAATTACAGGAATTATTTGGCCTTATGAGCAAAAAACTGAAAAAAATTTTAAACTTAAAAAAATTTCCAGAAAAATAAATGTTAAAAGTTTAAGTCCAACAATGATTGATTTTATATTGTGGTTTTCAAAATACAATCTTGTTCCATTAGGCATGTGTTTAAAAATGTGTTTATTAAATAAAGATGTAGTAGAAAAATCTTTCAAAATGGAATTTGAAAAGTTTACTATTTCTAAAAAAAAAAAAAATATTTTACTAACATCAGAGCAAAATAAATCATTAACTTTTTTAAGATCTTTGGAACACAAACATAGCGTGACAGTAATAGAAGGTGTTACGGGATCTGGAAAAACTTTAGTTTATTTTGAAAGAGTTAGGGATTATATCAACAAAGGATTTCAATCTTTAATTATGTTACCTGAAATTGCTCTAACAAATCAATTTGGTAAAAGATTTACAGAATTTTTTGGAGGAGAAGCTGCGATTTGGCACTCCTCGACTACAAAAAAAAATAAATCTATAATTTGGAAAGGAATTACAGAAGGAAAAATAAAAATAATTATTGGAGCAAGATCTTCACTCTTTTTGCCATTTAAAAATCTTGGTATAATCGTTGTTGACGAAGAGCATGATGCATCTTACAAACAAGATGAAGGGATCTCTTATAACGCGAGAGACATGGCGATTACACGAGCGTTTATAGAAAATATCCCAATTAATTTAGTAACTTCCGTGCCCTCTGTGGAAACTTATAATAATATAAGTAATAAAAAATATTTTATAACTAAATTAAAAAAAAGATATAAAAATGCAGCTTTGCCCAAAATTGAAATAATAAATTTACATTCAGAAAAATTAACTACAGGAACTTGGATTGCAAATAAAACGCTTGAAGGAGTAGATAAATATCTAAATAAAGGTGATCAAGTATTATTCTTTGTAAATAGAAGAGGATATGCACCATTTGTAGTTTGTAAAAGGTGTGGATATAAATTTCAATGTCCTAACTGTGCCATAAATTTAAATTATCATAAAAATCTTAATAAATTATTATGTCACTACTGTGGTCATAAATCGCTTTTGTCAAGACTTTGTAAGAATAAGAAAAGTTGTGATTTATTATTTTGTGGTCCTGGCATCGAAAGAGTTTTTGATGAGCTAAAAAAAATATATCCAAGTAAAAAAATAGAAATTTTTTCTAGCGATACTTTAAAAAAAAAAGAAACAACTGACAATCTTTTAGAAAATGCAGTAAAAAATAAAATTGATATTTTGGTAGGAACTCAACTATTATCCAAAGGTTTTCATTTTCCAAAATTAAATTGCATAGTTGTAGTTGATGCAGATTTTTCATCACATGGCTATGATCTTAGAGCGGCTGAAAAAAATATTCAGCTTTATCATCAATTAAGTGGAAGGGCAGGTAGAGAAGGAAATTTATCAACAATATACTTTCAAACATACACTCCAGATGATGAAGTGCTTATAAATATTTCTAAAAACAATCCATATATTTTCTTAAAGAATGAGCTCTTATTACGTAAAGAAAAAAAATTACCTCCATTTTATAGATTAATATCTCTTATTATTTCTGGTCAAAGTGAACAATTAATTCTGAAGTTTGGTATAAATATAAAGTCCAAGCTTCCTAAAATTAAGGAAGTAAATGTGTTGGGCCCAGTACTGGCACCCATAACCAAACTTAAGAGAAAATATAGATGTAGAATATTAATAAGATATCCAAAAAAATTATTTATTCAGAAATATCTATCGCAAACACTTAATAAAATAAAAGTTTTGCCAGGAATAAAACTAGAGGTTGATGTTGATCCAATAAATTTCAGCTAAAACTAGGCTTTATATGTATAAATTGGATAAAAAGTCACAATATAAAAAGTTGAATTTACTAATATAATCTCATACAAAACAAGTCTTTTAGGAGCAAATATTGAGTTCAAAATCTACATTTTCAAATTCAACATCAAGCAGTTATGCTTTGGCTCTTTATGAATTAGCCAAAGAAGTATCTAGCATAGAAAATGTTGAGAAAGAAATGATTGGTCTTAAAAAACTTATAAAAGAGAGTTTTGATTTTAAGGAGATTATTTTAAACCCCATGATTGAAAAAAACGATAAAAAAAATATTATTGTTAAAATTGCAGAAAAAAATAATTTTTCAAACACTTCTAAAAAATTTTTAGGTTTTGTAGCTACTAAAAATAGACTATTTTTTTTAGAAAAAATTATTGGAAGTTTTTTAAATTTAGTTTCTAAAAGTAAGGGAGAGTTAAAAGCGCAATTAATTTCGTCTAAAGAATTATCAACAAATGAACAAAAAAAAATTCAAGATGAATTATCTAAAGATTTTAAATCTTCACTAAACATAAAATATAAATACGATCCAGATTTAATTGGTGGATTAATTATTCAAATTAATAGTGTGATGGTTGATACATCAATAAAAACTAAATTAAAAAAATTAGAAAAGAGTATGTTAGAAGCGTAATATGCAAATAAATCCTTCAGAAGTAACAAAAATATTAAAAGAACAAATTAAAAAGTTTGGTGAGAAAGCTGAAATTTCAGAGGTGGGCCAAGTATTATCAGTCGGTGATGGAATTGCTCGTGTCTATGGTTTGGATAATGTTCAAGCAGGAGAGATGGTAGAATTTGCTGGTGGAATAAAAGGTATGGCTTTAAATTTAGAAAATGACAATGTTGGTGTAGTAATTTTTGGAGAAGATAGGTCAATTAAAGAAGGTGATATAGTTAAAAGAACAGAAACGATAGTAGATGCGCCAGTCGGTAAAAGTTTATTAGGTAGAGTAGTTGATGCACTTGGAAATCCAATAGATGGTAAGGGAGACTTGGATAAAAAAATAGAAAGAAGAAGAGTTGACGTAAAAGCGCCTGGAATTATTCCAAGAAAATCTGTTAATGAGCCAATGCAAACTGGACTTAAAGCAATAGATAGCTTGATACCAATTGGAAGAGGACAAAGAGAATTAATTATCGGTGATAGACAAACGGGAAAAACTGCAGTTGCTATTGATGCAATAATTAATCAAAAAGAAATAAATAAACTTGGAGATGAAAAAAATAAACTTTATTGTATTTATGTTGCCATAGGTCAAAAAAGATCTACTGTTGCACAAATTGTTAAATCATTAGAAGATGCTGGAGCAATGGAATACACAACTGTAGTTGCTGCAACCGCATCAGACCCAGCTCCCCTTCAGTTTTTAGCGCCATACACTGGATGCACTATAGGGGAATATTATAGAGATAATGGTATGCATGCATTAATTGTATATGATGATTTATCTAAACAAGCAGTTGCTTATAGACAGATGTCACTTTTATTAAGAAGACCACCAGGAAGAGAAGCTTACCCTGGAGATGTATTTTATTTACATAGCAGATTATTGGAAAGAGCAGCGAAATTAAATGACGATAAAGGAGGAGGCTCTCTAACAGCATTACCTATAATAGAAACACAAGCAGGAGATGTTTCGGCCTATATCCCAACTAACGTAATATCTATTACAGACGGACAGATTTTTTTAGAAACAGAACTATTTAATCAAGGAATAAGACCTGCAGTAAACGTTGGATTATCAGTTTCGAGAGTTGGTTCTGCAGCCCAGACAAAAGCCATGAAAAAGGTTGCTGGTTCTATCAAACTAGAACTAGCCCAATATCGTGAAATGGCGGCTTTTGCACAATTTGGATCAGATTTAGATGCTTCTACACAAAAATTATTAAACAGAGGGTCAAAATTAACAGAGCTTTTAAAACAAGATCAATATTCTCCTATGCCTGTTGCCCAACAGGTAATAGCAGTTTTTTCTGGAGTAAGAGGATTTTTAGATGATGTGGAGTTACCCAAAATTAAAGATTTAGAAAAAGAAATTTATGAAGAGGTTAAACTATCTGCACCTGAAATTATAGATAGTATAAATAGTACAGGAAAACTTGAAGAAGATGCAGAAAAAAAATTAATTTCTCTTATTCAAAATTTCAAAAAAAATAAATAAAAATTATGCCAAGTTTAGATGATTTAAAAAAAAGAATTTCTAGTGTGAAATCCACACAAAAAATAACAAAAGCAATGAAAATGGTTGCTGCAGCAAAACTACGAAGAGCTCAAGAAAGTGCTGAAAAAGGAAGACCATATTCAGAAAAGATGAATAATATAATTCTTAACTTAAGCAAATCCATATCAGATAAAGAAAATGCATCAAAATTTCTCGTTGGAACAGGGAAAAATAATATTCACTTATGTGTAGTTTTAACTTCTGACAGAGGACTCTGTGGTGGTTTTAATACAAACATATGTAGAAAAGCTAAAAATTATTTTGAAAAAATTATAAATGAAGGAAAAACACTTAAAATTTTTACTGTAGGATCTAAAGGAAACGATCAACTAAAAAGAGCTTATGGCAGCTACATAATTGAAAGTATAAATTATAAAGGTTATAAAAAAATTACATATAAAGAAGCGGAGGATGTCGCGAGAAAGATTATAAAATTATTTAATGACTCTCAATTTGATGTTTGCAAAATATTTTATAATCAATTTAAAAATGTGATGACCCAAATTCCACAAGAACAACAAATAGTACCAATAGAACAAGAAAAAGATAAACAAGAAAAAACTCTAGATAGTTTTTATGAATTTGAACCAGATGAAGATGAAATTTTAAATAATCTTCTTCCTAGAAATATTGCTACACAAATTTTTAAAGCATTTCTCGAAAATGCTGCAAGTGAGCAAGGTTCTAGAATGACTGCTATGGACAGCGCAACAAGAAATGCAGGTGACCTGGTGGACAAATTAACAATAACTTATAATAGAAGCAGACAAGCAGTTATAACAAAAGAACTTATTGAAATAATATCAGGAGCAGAAAGTTTATAATTATGGAAAATAAATTTGGAAAAGTAACACAAATAATTGGGGCTGTAGTCGATGTTAGTTTTGAGGGCCAACTACCAGAAATTTTAACAGCGCTAGAATGTAAAAATTCTGGAAATAGATTAGTTTTAGAAGTTGCACAACATTTAGGAGAATCAGCAGTTAGAACTATTGCAATGGATAGTACCGAAGGACTTAAAAGAGGAGACAAAGTCACAAATACAGGATTTCCAATCCAAGTTCCAGTAGGACCAGAAACTTTAGGAAGAATAATTAATGTTATTGGAGAACCTATTGATGAAAAAGGTAAAATCGACGCTAAAGAAAATTGGCCAATACATAGATCAGCACCAAAATTTACCGACCAATCGACTGAAAGTGAAATATTAGTTACAGGAATTAAAGTTGTTGACTTACTTGCTCCATATTCTAAAGGAGGGAAAATCGGTCTTTTTGGAGGAGCTGGTGTTGGCAAAACAGTAATTATAATGGAATTAATTAATAATATTGCAAAAGCACATGGAGGCTTTTCTGTTTTTGCAGGAGTTGGTGAAAGAACAAGAGAAGGAAATGACTTATATCATGAAATGATAGAATCCGGAGTTATAAAGCCAGATGGCAAAGGTTCTAAAGCTGCATTAGTTTATGGACAGATGAATGAACCACCAGGGGCGAGAGCAAGAGTAGCCTTAACAGGATTGACAGTTGCAGAATATTTTCGGGATAAAGAAGGTCAGGATGTTTTATTTTTTGTCGATAATATATTTAGATTTACACAAGCTGGTTCGGAAGTTTCAGCTCTTCTAGGAAGAATCCCTTCAGCCGTAGGTTATCAACCGACTTTGGCTACTGACATGGGAAATTTACAAGAAAGAATAACAACAACTCACAAAGGATCAATAACCTCAGTTCAAGCAATTTACGTTCCTGCTGATGATTTGACAGATCCTGCTCCAGCAACATCGTTTGCACACTTAGATGCAACAACTGTATTATCAAGACAAATTGCAGAACTTGGAATCTACCCAGCTGTAGATCCATTAGATTCTACGTCTAGAATTTTAGACCCCAGAATAGTTGGAGACGAACATTATAGAGTAGCAAGAGAAGTGCAAAGAATATTACAAAGCTATAAATCTTTACAAGATATTATTGCAATTTTAGGAATGGATGAACTATCTGAGGAGGATAAGCTTACAGTTGCAAGAGCGCGAAGAGTACAAAAGTTTTTGTCCCAACCATTTTTTGTAGCAGAAGTTTTCACAGGTTTTCCAGGTAAATTAGTTGATTTAGACGCAACTATAAAAGGATTTGATGCTATATGTAAAGGTGAGTATGACCATTTACCTGAGAATGCTTTTTATATGGTAGGAACAATCGAAGAAGCTATTGAGAAAGCTGAAAAAATGGCAAAAGAAGCAGCTGCTTAATGGAAGAAAATTTTAACATTGAAATAATTAGTCCAGAAAAAGTTATTTTTTCAAATAAAACTAAAATAGTAAAAATTCCATCATATGAAGGTGATATGAGTTTATTAAAGGATCATATTTCAATTATTGCATTTTTAAGACCTGGAATAGTAAAAGTATCAGACGAAGAAGGAAGCTTCCAAGAGTTTTTTGTTCAGGATGGAATAGCTGAATTTTTTAATAATACATTAATTTTACTTTCGTCTTCTATAGAGAGTAAAAAAGATTTATCAAAAGAATTCTTAGAAAATTTAAGTCAAGTTACAAAAGACAAGCTTCAAGAAGAAAATATTACTGATGAAGAAAGATATACACTTAATCACAAACTTGATGCGATCAAAGAGATTAATATTTAATTAAAATTTAAAAAATTTAATTCTTCTTTTATTTTTTTATAAATACTTAGTTTAAAATTAACAACAGAATCAGTTAAATTTGAATGTTTAATCCATTTCCATTCCGAAAATTCAGGATTTTTTGTTTTTACGTTTATTTCTTTATTTTCTCCAATAAATCTCATTATAAACCATTTTTGCTTCTGACCTCTATACTTACCTTTCCATATTTTACCTAGTAAATTTTTTGGTAAATCATATTCTAGCCATCCATTAATTTTTTTTATTATTTCTATAGATTCTATTCCAGTTTCTTCTTTCAATTCTCTTTTTGCAGCTACAAAAAAATCTTCGTTTTCATTTACACCACCTTGTGGCATTTGCCAAAAATTTTTATAGTTATCTATTCTTTTTCCTACAAAAACATTATTTTGATTATTTAACAAAACTATCCCAACCCCAATCCTCAAAGGTAATATTTTTTTGCTTTCCATTAATTTAGCCAATAAGCAATTTTATTGCGTAATTTAATTGGTTATCTGTATCGGTATTAATTAAAAAATTTTCTTCTGTTTCCTCAACCATAATATCAGGAGTTACACCAATTCCTGAGATAGATTTTCCAGAAGGCAAATAGTATTTTGATATAGTTAATCGTATTGCCCCCATATTTTGCAGTGGTATTATAGATTGCACTGAACCTTTACCAAATGTAGTTTCACCCAACAATACTGCCCTTTTATGGTCTTGCAAAGCACCTGCAACTATTTCTGAGGCTGACGCAGATCCGTTGTTAATTAAAACTATTAGTGGTTTACCATTAATTGTATCACCCGATTTAGCAAAAAATTTTCTATTTTCTGTATTTTTTCTTCCCTTTGTTGAAACTATTTCACCATCATTAAGGAAAAAATCTGATATTGTTATTGCTTGAGATAAAAGACCTCCTGGATTATTTCTTAAATCAAGTATGTAACCAATCATTTTTTTATTTTTATCAATTTTTTTAATTTCTCTCTTAAGTTGATTGGCACTATTTTGGTTAAACGCTCTTAGACGCAAATATCCAACTTTGCCTTCAACCTCCTTAGAAACCACCGATTTTATTTCTATAACCTCTCTAACAATTTTATAAATTTTTGCTTTTTTTAATCCCTTTCTTCTTATAGTTATTTCAATAGAACTTCCTATTGGACCTCTCATTAAATTAACAGACTCCATAAGTGTTTTTCCTTGGACTTGATTTCCATTTATTTTAACAATGTAATCTCCAGATTTTATTCCTGCTCTTGCAGCAGGAGTATCATCAATTGGTGTTATAACTTTAACAACTCCAGATTCCATTGTTACTTCAATTCCCAGTCCACCAAATTCACCACTAGTTTCTGTATTAGATTCTTTAAAAATTTCTGGATTCATATATGCCGAATATGGATCTAATGATTGTAAAAGACCATTGATTGCAGCATCCATAGCTTTCCCTTGATCTATTTCAGTCACATACTCTTTTTTAATTTTTTCTAGAACTTCACTGAAAAGATCAATTTTTTTGTATAAATCTTCAATATTTTGTGCATGAACTTTATTAGTAAAATTTAATAATATTATAACTAGTATTGTTAAAGTATATTTTAAATAGTTTTTTGTTTTCATATCATTAATCTTTCTTTTGGAATTAGTTCTGACCACATTCTTTCTAAATCGTAAAACTTTCTTTTTTCTGGTTGAAAAATATGAATTATTATATCTTTCGCATCAATGAGTTTCCAATCATTACTATTTTGACCTTCTAATCTACAATTACTAATACCTCTTTTTTTGAGATTGTCTATCAATATTTCTGAAAGTGCTTGTATATGTCTTGATGAATTGCCACTAGCTATAATCATAAAATCAGCTATTGAACTTTTATCTTTTAAATTTATTGACTTAATTTCAATAGCTTTATTGTCACTTAAAATATTTTCAATATGATTTTTGAGTTTATTAATTTCTTTTATATCCATTAAAATTATTTTACCAAAGTTTCCTAATTAATGAAGAAGAAACATTTATTTTTTTTGAATTTACATGAATTAAGTGTTTTTTACCTAGCTTTTTAGAAACAATTGAATTTAGTGATTTAATAAAATAATTCTGTCTTGGAAAAATAACTATTTTTGCAAGCGACGTTATTTTTTCCCAATTTTTCCATTTATGTAATTTAGAAAAATTATCAGCACCCATTAGAAAAAATAATTCAGTTTTTTTATTTTTTTTTTTTACATAACTAAGAAGGTTAAATGTATTAATAGATTTCACTTTGTCATCTAAATACATTACAGAAATTTTCTTTTCCTTTTTGGTTATAGTTTTTGATAGTTTTATTCTAACTTTTTTGCTCAAATAAGGTTTCCTTTTCAATGGGTTTTGTTTTGATACAGTCCACAACAATTTATCTAATTTAAGTTTTTTTATAGCTACTTTTGAAATATATAAGTGACCTTTATGTGGAGGATCAAAAGTCCCGCCTAAAATACCAATTTTTTTATAAATTTTTTGCAAAAATTATTTCCTTATTTGTCCCTTACCTTGCAATATGTACTTATATGTTGTCAATTGTTCAAGACCTACAGGGCCACGAGGATGAAGTTTTTCAGTTGAGATTCCAACTTCTGCACCAAATCCAAATTCTCCTCCATCAGCAAATTGTGTTGAAGCGTTATGAACTATAATAGCACTATTAACTTTTTCTAAAAATTTTTTAGCAGCTCTTTTATCATTGGTTATAATTGCATCTGTATGGGACGTTCCATGTTTATTTATATGTTGAATTGCTTCTTCTACGCCATTAACGCATTTAACAGAAATAGTTGCTGAAAGATATTCTGTATCCCAATCTATATCCTTTGCTCTTTGCACTGTGCCAAAAAAATTTTTCTTAATAAATGCATCACCAATAATTTTACATTGTCTATTTTCAAGCTCTTTTAATATAGGAGTACAATGTGTTTTTATGCACATTCTATCTATTAGTAAAGTTTCTGCAGCTCCACAAATACTAAAATTTCTTAATTTTGCATTTTTTACAATTTTAATTGCCATATCTAAATTAGCTTTTTTATCTACGTAGACATGACATATACCCTCAAGATGACCAATTGTAGGAACTTTAGATTTTTCTTTAACTTTTTTAACAAGACTTTTTCCCCCTCTAGGAATGATAACATCAACATATTTTTTCATATTTTCTAGAAGATAATCAACATTATTTCTGTTTGTCTTATCAATAAATTGAACGCAATTTTCATTGCAATTCTTTTTTTTTAAAGCCTTTCTAAATAATCGTGACAATATTTTATTAGAATAAAAAGCTTCAGATCCGCCACGTAAAATAACTACATTTCCAGTTTTAAAACACAAAGCTGAAATATCAGCAGTAACATTTGGTCTACTTTCATAAATTGCACCAATGACACCAATAGGTATAGATACTTTTTTTATAGTTAATCCATTTGGTCGTTTCCATGAAGATATAGTTTTACCAACAGGGTTTTTAAATTTAATTATTTCTCGAATTGATTTTCTGATTGAATAAATTTTTTTATCACTTAATTCTAATCTCTCAATTATAGTGCTATTTATTTTTTTTGCTTTTAAAATATCCTTTTTATTTTCTTTTAAAATATCTGTTAAATAAATTTTTAAATAAATTGAGAACTGTTTTAAGACAGAATTTTTTTTTTTATTATCTATACTTAATAAGTGATTTGAAGCAATTAATGCTTTTTTTCCTACTTGTTCCATATACAAATTTTTTGACATTCTTAAACCTCCACAAGATCATCTTTATGAATAATTTCTTCTCTACTAGAGTAACCTAATATATTTTTTATTTTACTACTATGAGAGCCTTTTATTTTTTCAATTTCAGTTGCTGAGAACGAAGATAAACCTCTGGCACATTCTATATTATTTTTATTTTTTACCAATATATGATCACCTTTTTCAAAATTTCCTTTAACTTTTATTACACCAGCCGGCAACAGGCTTTTTCCACTTCCTATAGCGCTTATTGCTCCTTGATCAATAATCACTTCTCCTTTAGGTGCCACAGACCCAATGATCCATTGTTTCCTAGCATCAAGCTTAGAAATTCTAGGCAAAAACCAAGTACAATTTTTCTTTAATGATATTTTTTTTATTGGATTTAAATATTTGCCATTTGCTATTATCATATAACATCCTGCTAACTGACAAATTTTTGCAGCTTCAACTTTTGTTTTCATACCACCTGAGCCATAAAGACTTTCAGTCTTAGTTGCATATTTAATAATATTTTTATCTATATTTTTAACAATTTTTATTAATTTAGTTTTTTTATTTTTTTTTGGGTTTTCAGTATAAAGACCATCAACATCAGAAAGTAATATTAAACAATCTGCACTAATGATTTGAGCTACCCTAGAAGCTAATCTGTCATTATCTCCATATTTTATTTCTGTTGTAGCGGTAGTATCATTTTCATTAACTATTGGAACAACCCCCATTAATAATAAATTATCTATAGTTCGCCTAGCATTTATCGATCTTCTCCTTTGTTCAGTGTCATCTAAAGTAAGCAGTATTTGAGAAATTTTTATTTTATTTTTATCAAAAATTTTTTTATAAAAATCCATTAACACTATTTGACCTATCGATGCGACCGCTTGACTTTTATCAACTTTTAGGCCACTTTTTTTTATCCCAAGATATTCACATCCTAAAGCAATAGCTCCTGAAGAAACCAGTATTACTTGTTTTTTATGGTTTATTAAATTTTTAATATCTTTGGCAAATTCTTTTAGCCAAGTTTTTTTGAGCTTTCCCTTTTTATCAATTAAAATTGATGAACCTATTTTAATTACAATTTTTTTAAATTTATTTAAATACATTATTTATCAACATTTTTTTAATAGCTACTAAACCTTTGTTTTGAATAACTGATATTTTATACGTATTTTTTTTTATTTTTTTTTTAAAGATATTAATTTTTTCCTCAGCTTCATTGCTATTTATTAAATCAAATTTATTAAATATTATAAACTCTTTTTTTTTAAGAATACTTTTATTATACTTAGATAATTCATTTCGAATTTTGATATAATTATCTAGTATATTTTCACTAGTTATATCAATTAAATGTATAAGACTTTTACACCTTTCTATGTGTCTTAAAAATTTATCACCTAAACCTACCCCCTCATGAGCTCCTTCAATAAGTCCTGGAATATCTGCTAATGTAACTTCTTTATTATCATAGTTTGCGACTCCAAGATTTGGATTAAGTGTAGTGAATGGATAATTAGCAACTTTAGGCCTGGCTTGAGTTAACACTGAAAGCAAACTTGATTTACCTGCGTTAGGCATTCCTATTATACCTATATCGGCTATAACTTTAAGCTGAAGCCATATACAAAAATTTTCACCATCAGAACCATTTGTTTTTTTTCTTGGAGCACGATTTGTAGATGTTTTAAATCTTACATTGCCCAAACCTTTTTTACCTCCCTGTGCTAAGATTATTTTTTGTCCAGATTTTTTGAGGTCATCTATTAATGTATTGTTGTCTTCTTCATAAATCTGAGTACCTACTGGAACTTTTAAGATTAAATCTTTACCTGATCTTCCAGTTTTCTTCTTTCCCATTCCATTTTGACCTCTTTCAGCTTTAAAATGTTGTTTAAATCTAAAATCTATAAGTGTATTTAAGTTTTCTTCTGCAACAAGCATTACTGAACCTCCATCACCTCCATCACCTCCATCTGGTCCACCAAATTCAACAAATTTTTCCCTACGGAAGCTAGCAGAGCCAGACCCACCGTCACCTGCTTTTACATATATTTTTGCTTGATCTAAAAATTTCATAACTTAACAACAATAAAATTAGTTTTGAAGTTATTGGAAATTAACTGGGGATAACAGAAACAAATGTTCTGTTTAGTTTAGAAGTTTTAAATTGTACTATTCCTTTTATTAAAGAAAATATTGTATGATCTTTGCCAATACCTACATGATCGCCAGGGTGAATTTTAGTTCCTCTTTGTCTAACAATAATATTTCCTGGTATTACTGCTTGACCTCCATATTTCTTTACTCCTAGACGCCTTCCAGCACTATCTCTCCCATTCCTCGATGATCCACCTGCTTTTTTTGTTGCCATGCTTTAATATCCTAAATTAAGTCTATCACTATTTTTTATCATTTAAAGATTTCTTTTTAATATCCTGATTTTTAGGGTCGGACGTTACTTTTTTTTGATTTTTTTCTATTTTTTTTAACGATTTTTTAATTTTCAATTTTTCTTCACTTTTGACTTTTTTTGCTTCACTTATTTGCCGATTTTTAGTTCTCTCAGCTTTTACTAATTCTTGGGTCAATTTTTTTTGAGGACCTGCTTCTGCAATTAATTTTCCATCTTTAGAAAAAATTTTAGTTATTCTAATAAGAGAAATTGGTTGCCTGTGACCATACTTTTTTCTTGAATTTTTTCTTCTTCTTTTTTTAAACACTAAAACAGTTTTATTTTTTGTGTTTTTTAAAACAGTAGCTTCAACTTTTGCACCTTGAATATTTGGAGTTCCAATTTCTATATCTTTGTCGTGATTTAAAAAAAGAATATTTTTAAATTCTACAGTTTTTCCTTCTTCATCATCAAGTCTCTCTATTTTAAGAATTTCACTTGCTGTAACTTTATATTGCTTACCACCGGTTTGTATAATTGCAAAAGACATAGTTTTAATTTCATATTTTTGAAGTAGCCGCAATATAGCTTCCCAACTTAGCTTGTCAAGTTTTAAGAACAATTAAAAATTGTCTTTTAGGTCTCTTACTTTTGCGAAAAGTTTATAATCCTTATCATTTTCCATATTAAATTTCGTTTTAAGGTCATTTCGATCACATCTAAGGAAAATATTAGTTTTTAGTTCATCCTCTAAGCTTGTAGGTACCGTTGGAAGATTTTGCGATCTTAATCTTTTAATTTTTTCAAACTTTCTTTTTAGTTCTATATTATCAGAATCATGTTTCATACAAAATTCAGCATTTTTATAAGTATACTCATGGCCACAATAAATTTTTGTATTTTTCGGAAGTGCTTTTATTTTATTTAGTGATGCTAGCATTTGTTGACTATCACCTTCAAAGATTCTTCCACATCCAAGAGAAAATAAAGTATCACCAGTAAAGGCTATTTTTTCTTTTTCAAAAAAGAAACAAATATGACCCAATGTATGTCCGGGTATATGTAGCACTCTAACTTGAGAATTACCAAAAACCCATTTTTCATTATCTTTAAGGGTTATATCGATACCCGGAATTCTATGTTTGTCTCCATGATACCCAACCACTTTTGCTTTGTATAATTTTTTTAACTCGATATTACCTCCTATATGATCAAAGTGATGATGAGTATTTAAAATATAATCAAGTTTTATTTTTTTTTCCTTTAAAAAAGAAATAATCGGTGAAGCGTCCGAAGGATCGATTACACCAACCATCTTTGAATCGCTATCATTAATTATGTAAGCGTAATTATCAGTTAAGCATGGTATTGGCGTAATTTGAATATTTTTTTATTTTATAAGAAATACTCCGAGTTGTGAAAAAATATTTTTATAATTCATGTTGCTGCTTGTAATTTCAGAAATTTTTTCATTAGTTAAACACATAGACTTATCAATTTTTATATTTTTACTATTACAAAAATTAACAAAATCTTGAATTGTACACATATGTAAATTTGGAGTATTATACCAATCATAAGGTATGTTTTTTGTTATAGGCATTGTTCCTTTAAATAACAAGTGTAGGCGGATTTTCCAGTAACCAAAATTAGGAATAGATACAATAGTTTGCTTTCCAATTCTGAGTAATTGATTCAACACATTTTCTGGATACCGAAAAGCCTGGAGTGTTTGGCTTAGTACCGCATAGTCAAATGATTTATCTGGAAATTGAATTAGTTCTTTTTCTGCATCACCTTCAATAACAGAAAGACCTCTTGAAATACATTTTTGAACTAGATCCTTTTTAGGCTCTAATCCTCTCACGTCATTTTTTTGGTTTATTTTAAGATATTCCATTAGAGTTCCATCGCCACACCCCACATCTAAAACTCTTTTATTATTTTGAATAATTTGAGATATAACTTTAAATTCTTTTTTCATTATTTATTTCATCATAGGTTGAGTTTAGAAATTCACTTAATGTTTTTAAAAATTCTGGGACATTTAATAAAAAAGAATCATGACCTTTATCTGAATTAATTTCAACAAAACCAACGTTTGCACCACAAGCATTTAAGGCTATAACTATTTCTTTATTTTCATTTGTTGGGTAAAGCCAGTCAGAAGAAAAAGAAATTACACAAAACTTTGAATTTGTATTTTTAAATGCATTAGATAAATTTCCATCAAATTGTTTTTCCAAATCAAAATAGTCCATTGCTCTAGTAATATATAAATAACTGTTAGCATCAAATCTATCAACAAAAGCTGATCCTTGATAACGCAAATAACTTTCAATTTCAAAATCTGCATCAAAGCTAAATTTTAAGCTTCCTTTATCTTGAAGTTTTCGTCCAAATTTTTCTTGCAATCCTTGTTTAGAAAGATAAGTAATGTGTGCTGCCATTCTCGCTACAGCTAAACCTTTATCAGGTGTTGAATTTTTATTTTTCCAATTTGGATCAGCCATAATTGCTTGTCGACCTAACTCATTTAAAGCAATGTTTTGTGCAGAATGACTAGCACTACAAGCTATGGGTATAGCTGAGTAAGCCATTTCGGGGTAAAGAGAAACAAATTGCAAAACTTGCATGCCTCCCATTGATCCTCCTGCAACAGCAAGTAATTTTTTAATACCTAGATGATCGATTAAGAATTTTTGAGCTTTTACCATATCTTTTATTGTAATTACTGGAAAAGTAGTTCCAAATATTTTATTAGTTTCTGGGTCAATTTCTTTAGGTCCAAAAGTTCCCATGCAGCCTCCTAAAACATTGGCACAAATTACAAAGTATTTATTTGTATCAATCGCTTTTCCAGCCCCAACAGCGAACGTCCACCAACCTTCTCTTTTAGTAATTGGATTAATATTTGTAACAAACTGATCCCCTGTTAGAGCATGAAATGCTAGTATCGCATTACTTTTATCCTTATTTAAATTACCAAAAGTCTCGTATGCTAAAGAAAAATCTTTAATTGTTTTACCGCAATCAAGCTCCAGCGGCTGCTTTATAATTAATTTTTTTATACTTTTTGTATCACTATTCATATTACATAAAAAAAAACCCAGCTAGGCTGGGCAAAAACCTTTTTAGCTATTTTTTAAAGCGCTCGCAATTCAGTTAAATCAGCGCTGTTTTCTTGTACTAAAAAGTCCCTCATTTGTCAATTTAGGTTGTATTTATTTTGCCACAAAAATCCGTATATAGTACATACCGTTACAGTTTATATATAAAAATAAAATGTTATTACCGAAACCGAAAGATATAAAAATAGAAAGATATATTGGGGGGTTATCAAATTTTAGAAAAATTGATAATCCAATTAAATTATCTGCAAACGAATCAGCTTTAGGAGCAAGTTCAAAAGCTATAAAAGCGTTTGAAAAAGATAAAAATTATATTTTTAATTATCCTGAGTCAGATTCCAACTCATTAAGAAATGTTATTTCTAATAAATTTAAAATTGATCAAAACAGAATTATTTGTGGAGCAGGATCTGATCAAATATTTGATTTAGTTTGTAAATTATTTTTAGGTTCAGGAGATGAAGTAATAGTCTCAGAGTTTGGATTTATTATGCATAAAATTTATGCATCTCTTCATGGCGCAAAAATTATAGTAGCTGAAGAAAAAAATTATAAATCATCAGTAGAAAATATACTTAAAAAAGTAACAGATAAAACTAAAATTGTATTTATTGCAAATCCCAATAATCCCACAGGTACTTATTTATCAAAAAATGAAATGTCCAATCTAAGAGAAAAACTTAGAAGTAATATACTTCTAGTTATAGATGATGCATATTTTGAATTTATGAATAAAGATGATTTTGTTTCTGGTCTAGATTTATTCAAAGAAAAAAAAAATGTACTGATAACAAGAACATTCTCAAAAATATATGGACTTGCCGGATTAAGATTGGGTTGGGGCTACTCTTCTAAAGAGATTATTGAAGCAATGTATCAAATTAAACCTCCTTTTAATGTGAATAGAGCTGCGCTTGCTGCTGGGATTGAAGCTATTAAAGATACTGAATGGACACAAAGAGCAATTGAGCACAATACACTGTGGGCCAAAAGAATATTTACAGTTTTAGAAAAACAACAAATTATTTCAAATAAACCAACGGCAAATTTCTTTTTAATAAATTTTGATAAAACAAAAATTAGTGCAGAGGTAGCTTTTGAAAAATTAGCTAACAATCGTTTAATTTTAAGAAAAATGGTACAATATAAAATACCAAATTCCTTAAGATTAACTATTGGAAACAAAGAAGCAAATGAGCACTTTATTAAAACAATTATGGATATTTTAAAATAATGTTTAAAAAAATATGCATAATTGGTTGTGGATTAATTGGATCATCTATAGCTAGAGCAATTAAAAAAAATAACTTATCTGAAAAGGTAGTTTCTTCAAATAGATCAGAAGAGATAAATAAAAAAGTAATAGAATTAAAGATAGTAGATGAGTCAAATTCAGATACAAAAAAGATGGTTGCAAACTCCGACTTAGTTATAATAGCTACCCCTCTTAGTAGTTACGAAAGTGTAATCCTTAAAATTAAAGAACATTTAAAAAAAGGAAGTATACTTACTGACGTCGGATCAGTTAAAGGAGTTATATTAAATCTAGTTGAACAACATGTTCCGGAAAATATTTCGTGGATACCATCACATCCCATTGCTGGCACAGAAGAAAGTGGACCGGAAGCTGGATTTTCTGAATTATTCAAAAATAGATGGTGTATTTTAACACCAAGTAAAAAAGCAAAAGAGAAGGATATTACTTTACTCCAACTGTTTTGGGAAAAAATTGGAAGCAAAGTTGATATTATGGAAGCAAAAAAACATGATCATATTTTATCAATCACAAGTCACATCCCTCATTTAATTGCTTACAATTTAGTAAGCACATCAATTAATATTCAGGATGAAAAAAAATCTGAAATTATAAAATATAGTGCTAGCGGCTTAAGAGATTTTACTAGAATTGCAGCTTCCAACCCTATTATGTGGAGAGATATTTTTATACAAAATAAAAAAAATACCGCAGCAATGGTTAATAACTTTATTAAAAATTTAGAAGAATTAAAAAAGGCTATCGAAAGTGAAGATGAAAAAAAACTGGAAAAAATTTTTTCAAAAACTAAAAAAATTAGACAAGATATTGTTGAAGCAGGACAAGATGTAGATAAACCTGATTTTGGCAGAAAAGACTAACTAAGAAATATTTTTTATTTCTTGGTAAATTACACTTTCTAAATTTTTAATAAATTGATCTTTATTTAACCCAGGTTCTATTGGTTTTAATAAAGATATAGTTATTTTTCCTGGATATTTAATAATTCCCTTTTTTGGCCAAATGTTTCCTGAATTTAATGCAATTGGGATGCACACGATATTCAGTGCTTCATATATTCTTCCTGCGCCTTTTTTAAAAGGCACTATTTCATTTGTTTTTACTCTTGTTCCTTGAGGAAATATTAGCAGCGGTCTATTTTCATTTTGAATAATAGTTTTAACTTTATCAAAAAAGTTAAGATTATCTCTTGTTGTAGTGCCTCGCACAATTTCTATAGATTTAATTTTCTTTAAATAAAGACCAAATAGTGGAATTTTTAATAACTCCTTTTTTAAAATAAAAACTGGATAATTAAGTATCGCTTGTAGCGCAAATGTTTCAAACATAGATTGATGAGCAGAAGCTACAAAATATTTTCTGTTCTTGGGAATATTTTCTTTTCCTTTAATTTCAACTTTTGTATTTAAAAAAACTCTGACAATCCAAATTACATAGTAGCCTAATATTTTTCCAAATATTAAAGTGAGCTTTGGTGGAAAAAATAATGTAGGCAAAGCAACTAAGAATATTAAAACTATTCCAGCATATAAAAAAAAGTTAAATAATAGAGATCTTAAAAGCATCATACTAATTAAATTTTAAACTAATTATTAATTAAATTTTCTAATTTTTGTCTTTTTTTAATTAATTTATGTTTTGAACCATCCACCATAACTTCAGCTATTAAAGGTCTAGTATTATAGTTTGATGCTAAGGACATCCCATATGCACCAACATTTGTAATAGCCACATAATCACCTTCATTGATTAGAGAAAAATTTTTTTGATCTAAAAATTTGTCGGCACTTTCGCATACTGGACCAACAAACTCCACATTACCATAAATCTTTTTTTTATTTTTTTTTAAAGGAATGATTTCATGTCGTGCATTATATAATGCTGGTCTCATTAAATCGTTCATGCCAGCGTCTAAAATAATAATATTTTTTTTCTTATTTTTTTTAATATAAATTACTTTTGAGACCAAAATAGAAGTATTTCCAACAATAGATCGCCCAGGCTCAAAAATAATTTTTATTTTTTTATTTTTGGTAAATTTTCTTATTATACCAGCATATTTTTTTAAATTAAGTTGCTTTTCTTTTTTTGAATACGAAATTCCCATACCTCCCCCAAGGTCAATATAATTGAAATTAATTTTAGTTCTATCAAGAACCTTATTAATTACAGATAAAACTTTTTTAAATGGTTGGATGTTAGTTATTTGACTTCCAATGTGTACACTAAGCCCTTCTAACTTTAGATTTTTCATTTCATGGATTTTTTTACAAAGGCTTATACAATCGTAGAAACTTAAACCAAATTTATCATCTTTGCCCCCTGTAGATATTTTTTTATTAGTTTTTCCTGTTACATTGGGGTTTAATCTTATTCCAACAGAAGTGATCTTTGACATTTTTTTTGAAATTTTATTAATAAGATGAGCTTCACTTTCTGACTCCATATTAATTAGCAACACTCTTTTTTTGATTGCTAATTTAATTTCATCCTCAGTTTTCCCCACCCCAGAAAAAACAATTTTATTACTATTTATGCCAGCCTTTTTTACTTTTAGTAGCTCACCAGCAGAAACAACATCAGCCCCTGATCCCATTTCTTTCAATTTTTTTAATAAAGCTGTATTCGAATTAGATTTAACAGAAAAACACACTAAGGGTTTAGTTGATTTAAATGCATTGTTGAAATTATAAAAATTATTTTTTAATTGCTTTAAAGAATAACAATAAAAGGGAGTTTTATATTCTTTTGTTAATGTAAATGCTGAAATATTTTCAACATAAAGATTTTTTTTCTTTAATCTTATAAAGTTCATTTTTTAAATTACTATTATTTTATTGTTATAAATATTATTGGATTTGTATTCAGGTTCATCTTTTACTCCACATGAAGTACAAAGAATGAAAGTAATAAATAATATTGTTATAGTTTTCATTATTTTAAATCCTTTTTTATTTTTTTTATCATTGTTTTTATATTTTTAGTTGAAGTGCCACCATATGAAGTTTTTAAGTTTACAGAATTTTTAACATTAAAAACTTTCATTACATTTTTGCTTATATTTTTTTTAATCTTTTTTAATTCATCAAAACTTAACTCATTTAATTTCTTTCTTTTCCTTTCTGCATAATTTACTAAATTAGCAGAAATTTTATATGCCTCTCTAAATGATAAATTATCATTTTGCACTAAATAATCTGCAAAATCTGTTGAAGTAGTATAACCTTCATTTGATAAAGCAAGCATCCTTTCTTTGTTTGCCTTTATATTTTTAATTAATTCATTTGTTATGATAATAGATTCTAAGAGAGTGTCATAACTACTAAAAACTATTTCCTTATCTTCTTGCATATCTTTAAAATATGAGAGCGGAAGACCCTTCATAATGGTGAGCATTGATTGTAACAAGCCAAAGTTTTTACCCGCTCTTCCTCTAATTAATTCAGCTGGATCAGGATTTTTCTTTTGAGGCATAATGGAAGATCCAGTTAACATCTTATCATCAATTTTAATAAGTTTAAAAATATCAGAATTCCAAATAATAATTTCCTCTGCAAATCTTGAAATATGCATTGCGCAGATAGAAGCAGAAGATAAGAAATCTATCGCAAAATCTCTATCAGACACAGTGTCAATTGAATTATTTGTTGGTCTTTTAAACCCTAGTTTTTGTGATGTAAAATTCCTATCAATATTGTATGAAGTCCCTGCTAATGCACCCACCCCCAAAGGACATTCATCAATATACTCGATGTTACTAAGAAATCTTTTTTTGTCTCTTTTAAACATCTCGACGTAAGCCATTAAATAATGTGCAAATGAAATTGGTTGAGCATTTTTAAGATGAGTAAATCCTGGCATTGTAGTTTCAATATTGGATTCTGCTTTTTTTAAAAAACTTCTAATTAAGTCGTCTAAGTTTCTTATAATTTTAGTAGAAGCTTTTTTTGTCCATAATTTAAAGTCTGTAATTACTTGATCATTTCTTGATCTTGCGATGTGTAAATACCCTGCGTTTTCTCCAATAATTTGAAAAAGTCTTTTTTCAATATTTAGATGAATATCTTCATATTTAATATTAAAATTAAATTTATTTTTTCTAATTTCATTTCTAATTTTTGAAAGTCCTTTGATAATGCTAAATCCTATTTTTTTATTAATTATTTTCTGTTTCATTAACATTTTTGTATGGACAATAGATCCAAAAATATCCTCTTCAAATAATCTTTTATCTACATTTATTGATGCACCAATTTTTTCAAAAATTTTTGATGTAGTGCGGCTAAATCTTGTTCCCCAGACGGTTTTATTTTTGCTTTTCATATGCTAAGTTATTATTTTCAATGCTTATAAATCAAAAAATTATAAATTTTTTTATTCTATTCTTTTGTTTTAGTATTTTTCCATCAATATCACAAACAAATGAGGATGTTCCACTCAATAATATAGCTATAAATGAAATACCAAAACCTATTTCTTCCCTTATATTTGAGGATTTTTCAGGTAATAAAATTAATATAAAAGACTATTATGGAAAACTTGTTATTATCAATGTTTGGGCAACTTGGTGTGAGCCATGCAAAAAAGAAATGCCTTCATTAGATGCTCTCTACCAAAGTAAAGTTCTTCAAAATTTGAAAGTATTTGCTGTAAATATTGAAAAGCCAAACCAGAAAAAAACAAAAAAATTTTTTACAGATGTAAATATTAAGAAATTAGAAATTTTTTTTGATGAAAATTTAAATATTGTAAAAAAATTTAAATTAAGAGGAGTTCCTACTACTATTTTAATAAATAGAAAAGGAGAAGAATTTGGAAGAATTCGTGGAGAAATTAATTTTATTGATAAAAAATTTATAAAATGGCTGTCCAAGTATGACTAGTTTCAATTTAGATATTACCTCTGTATCTCCTTTATCAAAAAAAAACCCCAAACAAGCTGTTATATTGTGCCATGGTTATGGAGGAGACGGAAAGGACATTAGCTCTCTTGCAATAAGTTGGCAAAGATTTTTGCCAGATGCAATTTTTCTTTGTCCTAATGCGCCAGAAGTATGCGCAATAAACCCTTCTGGTTTTCAATGGTTTGACCTAACAACAGAAAATAAAGAAATAATTCTTGAAAAATCACTAGTTGCTGAAAATAAATTAGATCTATTCATAGATCAAGTTTTAGATAATTTTAAATTAGAATTAAATAATTTAGCTTTAGTGGGTTTTAGTCAAGGCTGCATGATTAGTTTACAGGTTGCAATAAAAAGACAAAAAAGAATAGGTTGTATGATTGGCTATTCTGGAAAAATAATTAATAAAGAACACCTTTCAAATAATATTAATTCTAAACCTAAAATATTTTTAATGCACGGAGCAAATGATACAATTGTTTCTCCAATGTGTCTTTTAGAAGCACAAGAATATTTATTTAATAATGGAATTAAAATTAAAACTAAACTTTTTAAAAATTGCGAACACAAAATTCCAGTAGAGGGAGTCAGTACTGGATTAGCCTTTTTATTGAAAAATATTTTATAATTAAATTAATGAGATGATAACTATAGCTTGAAAAAATTATATTAATCAGCTAACTTATTGATATGATTATAACAGCGTCTGAAAAAGTACCTTTAGAAAAATGTCCAGCGCTAGTATTAAATGCTGATTTTAGACCTTTAAGTTATTACCCATTATCACTCTGGTGTTGGCAAGATGCAGTTAAGTCAGTTTTTCTTGAAAGAGTTAGTATTGTTTCAAATTATGAAAGAAAAATAAGAAGTCCTTCTTTTGAAATGAGTTTGCCAAGTGTAATAGCTTTAAAATTTTTTGTTAAACCCACAGAACATCCCAGCTTTACAAGATTTAATGTGTTTTTGAGGGATAAGTTTACCTGCCAGTATTGCGGAGATAAAAAAGATTTAACATTTGATCATTTATTGCCAAAATCAAAAGGTGGCCAAACTAACTGGGACAACGTCGTTACAGCCTGTTCAACTTGCAATGTAAAAAAAGGTGGAAGATTATATTCTGCTTCAGGAATGAATTTAAACACAAGTCCGTTCAAACCATCTGTAGATGATTTGCATCAAAACGGAAGACATTTCCCCCCTAATTTTCTACATGAAAGTTGGATGGATTATTTATATTGGGATGTAGAACTATTACCCTAAAACTAAATTTTTTCTGAAATAGTTATAGCAATTCTTGAGCCTGTTTGGATAACTTTATCCATGATCGAATAAAGACCTTTGCTTGTCGCGCCATATTCATATGCGGTATTTTTATGCTCAGACTCATCTTCTTTAAATTTTTTAATTTTTGCTTTTAAATCTTTTTCATCATTACCTAACTTTTCTAGCTGGTTTTGATAATGTTCTTCAATAACTTCTTCAACTGAAGCGGTACAAAGCATAGTAGCTTTTTTACCAAGCATTGCAGTTCCAAATCCAATTGCTACACTCATTACATCCCATATCGGTAGCAAATATGTAGGTTTAATTTTTCGACGTTGAATCTCTCTTTCAAAATACTCAAGATGTTCTTTTTCTTGCTCTTTCATTTCCTCAATTTTCTCCTTTAAATTTTGATCTTGCTTAATAGTATTTAAAGCTAATAACTGCCCCTCGTAAATTTTTATGGCAGCACGTTCCCCAGCATGATCAACTCTTATTATTTCTTCTAATTGTTTTTGATTAGTTTTTTTCATAATTTAAATATAATTTTATAAATATACCACTTAATATAGTAGATAAAATAGTATTAATTGCAGCAAGTGACAAACCTGCAATTCTAAAACTTACATTTTTACAGCTTATATCATTTTGTTTTATTCTTTCTAAAAGTTGTTCTTTTGACAGAGTTTCTAAATCTTTTGCATCTCCACAAACAGATAATTCATTAAAAAAACCTTGTTCAATTCCAAAGTGATAAAAAGATAAAGCCACACTAAAAATAAATACCAGAAATAAAAAAAACAAAATAATTTTTTCATACTTTTTTAATAAAAGTATTGTGGAAATAGAAAAAATAGAAATTATGTATGGAATTCTTTCATAAACACACAGCTTACAAGCTTGAAAACCTAACACATATTCAATTATTAATGCTGATATAAAAACTAATGAAATACCCAAAAGCAACAAAATCAAGGATATATTATTTTTCGTCTTTGCCATTATTTATATAAATTTAAAATAAAAACCTAAAGCTAATATTACTACTATTCCAGATATATAAACTGTCCACTGACCACCTTTTTTCTCTAAAAAAGGCCCTATTGCTGAACCATATTTGTAAGTTAAATAAGAAACTAAAAAAAACCTTAATCCTCTTGCGACAAAACATGTAATTATAAAAAGTATAATGTTAAATTGAACAAACCCACTAGATATTGTAATTATTTTAAATGGAAGAGGCGTAAATCCAGCTATAAATAGTATTAAAATTCCTGATAAAAGCCCTGCTTCTGAAGATAATTTTTCTTTAAAAATGTTTGCATTTTCAGATCCAAAGAACTCAAAAATTTTAATTCCAATTTCATTAAAAAAAATGTAACCAATTAAATAACCAATCAATGCTCCCAAAACTGAAAATACTATTGCAATTAAAGCAATTTTAAAAAATTTATTTTTTTTTGCAATTACCATTGGAATTATCATTGCGTCTGTTGGGATGGGGAAAATAAAACTTTCAGCAAAAGAAACTATTGCCAAAATAGGGTTTGCAAATTTATGACCTGCCCATTTTACACATTTATCATATATTTTTTTAAGCATTGATTTTAATAATTAAATATCTAATGATTGTTATTATTTGTTTTTTTTAGAGATAACAACAATGGAAATAGTCATAAAATAGCACCTATCGTGTTAACTTTATGCAGATTTTAAAAAATTACTAAATTTTAATACAAATAGATGAATTTAATTAAAAAAACACAAAATATACATATACTTTTTTTATCCTTTTTAGCTATATATTATGTAGTTCCTTTAATTTTTATTAATGAAGTAACTTTAATTAGTAGCGATACTTTAGACGCTGGACCATCGTATAATCATATAATTTCAAAAATTTATAAAGGTGATATAGAAAGTTTAAATTATTTATTAAATGGAAAGATAAAATGGTATTATTTAGACGCTATTTTTTACCCATTCAATTTATTACATTTTATAGCAGATGATAAGATTTTTTATTTTACTGAAGATATACTTAAAAAATTATTTTCCTATTTTTCTTTTTATCTTCTAGCTAAATCATTTAATTTACCAAAATTTCATTGTGGACTAACTGCAGTTTTATATGCTTCCCTTGTTTTTGTTGAAAAGGCTAATGGTTTTGGAATGGCTTTTTTCCCTTATATTTTGTATTTATTATTGAACAAAGATATACTTACAAAAAAACATTATTTTTTTTTATTTTTAATAGGATTAAACACTACACTTATACAGGATTTACCTGCTTTACTTTTTCTAATACCACTCCCTTTTATATTATCACCAGAAAAAAAAAAATTAGATATATATGTAAAAGTTTTTTCAACTTTTTTATTTGCAACTATATTAGTAAACACACATATAATTTTAGGCTCTATTCTTGGGGAAACCATTCACCGGGAAGATATGTCGATATTAAATTTTAATTTTGCAAAAACTTTATTAAAAGATATAGAAACTTTTTTACGTATGAGTTTTAGTGCATATAATTTTATTTTTTACGCACCATTAGCAATTTTATCGGCTTCATTATTGTCTACATCAATTTTTTTAAAAAAAAAGATTATAAATTTATTATTTTTATACATAATTTTTATTTTAATTTGCAATTCTATAGCGGGGTCTAATTTAACAGATTATATATTTATTGGCAAACTTGAGATTCTAAAAGGATATAATTTGACAAGATTAGATAGAGCAACACCAATTACATTTTGTTTGTTACTTATTTTTGTTATTACAAATTTAAAAAATAGTAAGATAAAATATTTTTTATATACTTTTTCTTTAGTATCTGTATTATTTATTCAGTTAAAAACACCTCTACCTATTCTTAGTTCGTATTTTTTTAAAAAGAATATGGACATTGAAAAATTTGATGAAACAAAAAAATATTTTGTTGAAAAAGAATATGTAAAATTTTTTAGTACAATTTTTGATGAAAAAAGTTATAAAGCTAATAAAAATAATGCTAATTTATTATTGAACAAAACTTTCGATACTTATTTTAAATATAATGATTATCTTTATATAAAAAATATAGTAAAAAAATCACGAATAATGTCAGTAGGCTTAGATCCAATGGTTGCCGTAATGAATGATATAAGAGTAATAGATGGCTATCATAATATTTATCCACTGAGCTATAAAAAAAGTTTTAGAAAAATAATTGAGAGAGAGTTAGAAGCAAACGTTGTTCTTAAAAATTATTACGACGACTGGGGTAATAGAGTATATGCGTTTTATAGTGATCAAAATAATCTTATGCTGAATTTTCAATATGCTAAAAAACTGGGAGCTAAATATATACTCTCTAGATTCTCAATTAAAAATGAAGAATTAAAAGAAATTTGTTTTAAGTGTAATCAATCAGATCAAATGTTTTTATATAAAATACTTTAAAAATGAAAAAAAAAAATAAAGCCTTATTTCTTGATAGAGATGGCGTAATAAACAAAAACTATGGGTATGTTTTTTCCATGAAGAATTTTTTATGGCTTAAAAATGTAAAAAAAGCAATTAAATACGCTTACGTTAAAAAATATTTAATAATTATAATTTCAAATCAGTCAGGCGTTGCCAGAGGATATTATAATGAAAAAGATATTAAGAAATTACATAATCAAATAAATAAAGAATTAATGAAAATTGACTGTAAAATACATGATTTTTTTTATTGCCCATATCATCCAAAGTATGGAACTAAAAAATATAAAAAAAATAGTTATTTAAGAAAACCAAATCCAGGAATGATAATTAAGGCAATAAAAAAATGGAATATAGATAAAAAATCAAGTCTTATGATTGGAGATAAAAAAATTGATATGATTGCGGCCAAAAAAGTAGGACTAAGATTTATAATGAAAAAGTATAATTTAATGAGAGAAGTTAAGAAAAATTTAAGCTCTTATAAAATATAAAAATTACAACTCTATGCTTTTTTTTATTCAACTTATAATATAGTTATTATGACAAATGCCAACAAAAAATAAAATTTTAGATTTAAAAGGACTAAAAAAGATTAGAAAAAAATTTGTAACAAAAAAAATTATTTTATGTCACGGTGTATTTGATTTATTACATGTTGGGCATATTAACTATTTTAAAGCATCCAAGAAACATGGGGATATTTTAGTTGTATCTGTAACAGCTGATAAATTTGTTGGCAAAGGACCAGGCAGGCCAGCCTTTTCAATAAATAATAGATTAAAATTCTTACATGAAATAGATTGCATAGATTATCTTTACTTAAGCAATGATTTAACATCTGAAAAAGTAATAAAAAATCTAAAGCCAAATTTTTATTGTAAAGGAAAAGACTATTCAAATATTAAAAGCAAAGGGGACAAAAATCTTAAAAAAGAAATTGATGCTCTAAAATCGACTAAGGGGAAATTTAAAATTATTAAAGAAATTAGCTTTAGCTCAAGTAAATTTATAAATGAAAATAGTCTACAAAACTTCAATGAAGAATGTAAAAATTATATAAGATTAATTAGAAAAAAATTCAGTTTAAATCAAATAATGCAGAATTTTGATATTTTAAAAAAGAAACGAGTTTTAGTTATAGGTGAAACTATTATAGACAAATATATAACTACAGAAGCAGTTGGCAAATCAGGAAAAGAACCAATGTTAGTTGTAAAACCAATAAAAGAAATTAAATTTTTAGGTGGCTCAGGATATATTGCAAATCTATGTTCAAGTTTTGTAAAAGAAATAAAAGTTATAAGTTTTTTAGGAAAACAAAATACAGAAAAAAAATTTGTTTTAGAAAGTTTAAATAAAAATATAAAATATAATTTTTTACTTAAAAAAAACTCACCAACTATAACTAAACTGAGATATATAGATGACTATAAAAAAACCAAAATTATTGGTGTTTATGATTTAAATGATAATTTAATTTCCAAAAAAGAAGAAACTGTTTTTTATAATTTATTAAAAAAAAATATTAAAAATTTTGACTTAATAATTGTAGCTGACTATGGACATGGAATGATAACTGAAAATATTAGAAAATTAATCTTAAAAAATAAAAATAAAGTATTTCTTAATACTCAAATAAATTCATTTAATCGGGGATACCATACTGTAGTTAAATATAAAAAAATTAATACATTAATAATTAACGAAGGTGAATTAAGATATGAGTTAAGAGACAAACATTCAAAAATTCCAGATTTAGTTAAAAGTTTAGCTAAAAAAATTTCTGTCACAAATATTATAGTTACAAGAGGAAAATTAGGTGCTGTTTTAGTAAATTGTATAAATAATTCTGTAATTTTGTGCCCAGCCTTTAATCAAAATAACGTCGATACTGTAGGAGCAGGAGATACATTTTTTGGAATATGTTCATTATTGCTTGGTTCAAAAGTCAACGGCACTATAAGCATGCTATTTGGATCCTTATGTGCAAGCTTCTCAATAGACCAACAAGGCAAAAAAACACTAATTAACGATAAAACTGTAAAAAAACATTTAACTCATATGTTTAGTTAACTATAATAAATTTTTATGAAAAACTCTTCAACAGCAAATTCTGTTTATAAACGTCAATACGAATATGCAAAAACAGCTTTTGAAAAAGACAATTTAATGCCAAGAAGATATGTTTTTGTATTAACAAATTTATGTAATCTAAAATGCACATTTTGTTTTCAAGAGAGAAAAAAACGAGCTGACAGAATGTTAACAGAAGATTGGTTAAAAGTTATTAATCAAATTCCAAAAAATTCAAGAATTACTTTAACGGGTGGCGAACCTTTAGTTTATCAAGACTTTGACTTAATTTTTGCTAAAGCTAACGAAATTGGGGAAAGTAATATTGTTACAAATGGATTACTTTTAAGTAATCAAAAAATAGAAAAATTAATTGAGCAAAAAAATTTTAAAATTTTAGGTGTTTCTATTGATACTATTGGCAACACAAATAGAGATTTTAAAAAAACACAATGGGAAACATTGGTGTTGCAATTAAATAAGTTTGCTGCTTTAAGAGATAAAAAAAATCACCAAGCTGCAATAGATATTAAAACAGTTATTTTGGATGAAAATATTAAAGATCTTTTTTCTATACATAAATTTACTATGGAAAATTTAAAAGCAGACACTCATAGTTTTCAAATGCTGAAAGGTGCAGAAATACAACACTCAGATTTAATGTTTGATTTTCAAAAAATTGATAGCGAATATGAAGCACACCAATATGAAGATTTTGATGAATTGGTTAATCAATTAAATTTAATAAAAGAGTTTGATTATAAATATGGTTACAAATCCTATCTTCATCCTAATTTAGTTAATTTAAGCGATGGAAAAAAACTAAAAAAGGAAGATTTAATTTATTTAAATAATAAAAAACATGATCCTAAAAATTTTTCAACTTGTTATGCACCATGGAGCAGTGTTCATATAAATGTTGATGGTAATTTGTTTCCGTGTATGGCTGTTTCGATGGGAAATGTAAAAAAAACTAAACTCAGCGAAATTATTTTTTCAAATGAATTTAAAAAATTTAAAAATGTCATTAGAAAAAAAGGAACTATTAATGGATGCAATAGATGCGGATGGCTTAAACCTAAAAATAATTAAATTAATAGATCTATGGCCTTCTTTACAGTAAAGAATTTATAGCTAATCCTAGAATTAAATCTAATTTTTTTAAAATTATTTTTTTTAATAAAATAGCTAATCCTTGAATTGCTTTTTAACTTTTTTTTTAAATAAATTATTAAATTTTTAAGTTTAATAGGTTTAGAGCATAAGCAATCTACTATAATTTTTTTTTTTTATTTTT